>JAAUXU010042594.1_pt1 | contig 174664 bp, 183 predicted proteins | sample 7278151 | NCBI WGS metagenome assembly JAAUXU01 (sample SAMN14350113, study PRJNA611818) | marine sediment metagenome | isolation source: surface marine sediment (1.8m) | place: French Polynesia: Moorea | collected 2018-08 | reverse complement strand
GGGGGGTAAAGCTTTCCCTGTCCACTGCACAGATATGCTTATTACACAAAAATGTCATATTTTTAAAAATGAGAAAGTTCTCTGGGGTCCTCCTTTAAATATCACTAATATTTAAAAAGTTTTATAACATAATGAAATAAAAAATTAAATTATACTTATTGGGGTCTCAGGTCTATGAAATTTTTTTTGACCAAAGTTGTAGTCCTTTAGATGAACAGGAAAATTACTTGATTACTTAAAAATAGTCATTTCAAAGCCACACACATATCTGTGTTCAGCATCTAAAGGACATTTCATAGGCCTGAGACCCCAATAAGTATAATTTAATTATATATTTCATTATGTTATAAAACTTTTTAAATATTAGTGATATTTAAAGGAGGACCCCAGAGAACTTCCTCATTTTTAAAAATATGACATTTTTGTGTAATAAACATCTCCATGCAGTGGACAGGGAAAGCTGTACCCCCCCCCCCCTAAAAAATGGACCATTTTTGGTCCATTGCACACACATTGCAGACATGAGCACATGTGCTCATGTCTGATTGTAACCAACCCTCTGGTATGCAGTTGGGTGTTGCCCATATCAGAGATTACACGGCAATTATGACCGTGTCTTCTCGCGGGATATCTAATCATGCAGCAATGTGACGACAATGAACATGATATGTACTGTGATCTGTTGTCCTTTTATAAGTAAAGACCATTTGTCTTTTTTGAAACCGTAGTTGAAGCCTTACTCCGTTGTACAGAACGTTGCTCCTTCCTGCACATGAACACATACACTTCCCTCAAAAAGTGACGGAACACCTGTCAGCGAGAGGAAAAAAGTGATTTTGGGTTTTTTTAAGCATATTTTCAAAAACCAATTTTACCCCTTGAGGGGGCTTCCCCCCCCCCCATCTCCCCCTCCGGTGGCTTTGCCCCCGGCTCCCCCCGGGGCCCAACCACCCTATGTTTTAGTTGCCCTCAAAAAGTGATGGAACACTGCACTTCGCTGACCTCCATGGCCCTGCACATGATGGAAAGGGGGGCAACAAAGCACTGTGACGACAGTGCCATGCTACTGGCACTACCGACGCACTGCAGGCACCTTTTCCGTGGTCAAACAAGCAATGGTGCGACTCTCCAACGACATCAAGGATGCCCTGGTGAAGCAGCACCAGAAGGGCAAATCATATGCGCAGCTTGCTTTGCCTGCCGGGCAAAGGTGAAGCTCACATGTACTGCCACTGCCAATCCAATTGCAACACAACAGGACCTCCTAGACTCTCTGGGCAAGGCTGCACCAAAGGTGTGCCTCAACACAGTGACCAGGGCATTGAGGAGTAATGGCCTCCATGCACGTCGCCCACGGAAGGTTCCTTTGAAGACAAAGAGCCAATGTCTGAAGTTTGCCTGTGACCACCTGGAGGACTCCGAGGGTGACTGGAGAAAGGTGATCTGGTCAGATGAGACGAAAATCGAACTTTTTAGGCATAACACCACAAAAACAGTCGGGTGCCAGCATATAAGCCTCGCAACACCATCCCCACAGTCAAGCATGGTGGTGGGAGCATCATGCTGTGGGGGTGTTTCTCTGCTCAGGGTCCTGGCTGTCTTGCCCGCATCAGGGGAGCCATGAACGCTGCACTGTACAAGGAGATTCTGGAGGGTAATCTCCTCCAGTCAGCACAACAACTTAGCCTGCACAGGGGCTTCATGTTCCAGCAGGATAATGATCTGAAGCATACAGCCAAGATCATCAAGAAGTGGTTCCAAGACAACATCGTCACCCTGCTGGAGTGGCTAACCCAGTCCGCTGACCTGAATCCCATTGAAAATTTGTGGGCAGAGCTCAAAAAACGTGTGCGTGTAAGGAGGCCCCAGAACCTAGATGAACTGGAAGCCTATTGCTTGCAGGAGTGGGGCAACATCCCCCAACCTCCCCGGGGGTTGCGCCCCGGGGGGAGCCGGCCGCAAAGCCACCGGAGGGGGAGGTGGTCTGGAGGGGGGGAAGCCCCCTCCAGGTGTAAAAGAAAATCTAAAAATATGCTAAAAAAACCCACAAATCACTTTTTTTCCTCTCCCGGACGGGTCTTCCGTCACTTTTTGAGGGAAGTGTAAGTCTGCAGTGAGCGCAATCATCTACTAAACAAATTAAACTGTGGCTAAATATGACTGCATTTTCGCTCTTCACGGTGCTTTTGGCACTTCTCGTGACACCAGCTCTAGGGCGTGACACGCACGATATCAGCCCAGATGGGATGCCAAAGGAGCAACCGAGGATGACAGTGGTAAGTCCATGAAAAGCCTACTTGACTAAGTCTTGGAATTAAAAGCGTTATTGTAAAAAAAAAAAAGACGGAGATGATACAATACTGGGGCTATCCGGTGGAGGAGCACACAGTGACCACTGAGGATGGCTACGTGCTTCTGATGCACCGGATCCCTGAGGGGAGAAGTGGGAGTGGAACTGGGGGGGAGCGGATTCCTGTGTTCCTGGGTCATTGTCTCGTGGGCACCAGCGCTGTCTTCTCATTCGGACCGCCCAATAATGCCCTTGCGTACATGCTGGCTGACGCAGGTGGGTGAGCTGAGCTGTTTACATATGAGCAACGGTAAACAAGTTTGACGGTACCGGAGCAATCACTGAATGACCTAAAAAACCATACTGATAACAGTAACATTTGAGTATGTCGAGTCCATATAAGTAAGTCAGGGCTACACTAGCCGAGGTTTAATCTTTGAAGCTCTTCTATGTCGCACTATGCAGGGGCGGGCAGAAATGAGCGTACTAAGCGTACTTAGCGGACCCAACCTCTGCAGTGGGAAATCACACGTATGGTGAAATCTGTTACATAAAGCGCGAGGGTCATATTTACGTCTGTCCGCTGCAGATGTCCAGCTTTTGTACGGCCGATTTGAGCGCGGAGCATGTAATGAGCACTCGAGTGCTGTATGTACGTCTGTCAGACACACACATATAGAGCTCTTACCCGGCGAAGCGGGAAGCGCGTGAACGCTAGCCTTTATTTACATCACCAGTGCTGCCTCTAACATGCAACTTTAATGTAGCGATTACGCGTGACGCACGTAATACATAATGCACTTGACCAAGGGCTCACAGTTCTCTGTAGTTCCAGTTCTCTGGGCCCAGTTTCCTGTGAACGCAGGTTTTTGGGAACCACGTTCAATGTGAGCCAACATGGGCCCTGTTCCACCCATGTATGGGCCCGATTCTCTGGTTACCACTTACAGTTCACACCAACGGTGTAAAGAGTGAATCACCATTCACAGATTTCGTCAATAAAATGGAAAGGTCAATTGACCAATAAAATCTATTGGGATCGAGCATGCTATGGGCTTTATTTAGCATTGAAAATTAAGCCCTCAAGCAGTGCAAAACGGCTGTCCTATGCAAGATTTGATTAGTGTGATTGAATTCATTCTTCAAACGGTCAAATGAGTGTTTCAGCATCAATTTTTATGCATTCAGACAGTTTTTTATTTGATGATGTGAAAAAGGCATTACATGATGCAAATTTAAGTTACAGCCCAGGTCACTGAACTAACAGTTCATGACAATGCCAGTGGTATAGCTGTGACATCACATTTTTTGTCCTAGGTTGCGCAGCTTTCAGTTGCATCTTAGCTAACATCTCCTTTAGCCTGGATATTCCTGAGCTGATCTTTATTATAGACATCAGATAGGCATACAATGGTTGAAAAGCAAGCTGTCACTTTCGAACTACCCGTCGCTTGTATCGTCTAATACAGAAGGACAAAGATCCGCTTTGTGTGGTCTGGATTTGCCCATAACTATACAGTGTCTTCACAGTCAGATGATGCACCCTTGAAACGTTTTAGGATATGACGTGTGGATGGGCAACACCCGTGGAAGCACATGGTCCAAGTCCCACGAGTCCCTGGATCCTTGCTCCAGTTGCCCAGAGTTCTGGGACTTCAGCTGGGACACTACTGGCACTCTCGACTACTCTGCTGAGGTGGATTATATTCTTCAATCCACTGGATTTGAGAAAGTAATCACTAGCATACAACCTGAAGTAAGCAGTGACTGGAGCTTCACTGAGAATCTCTCACCAGCTTTTCGTGGCCGGCTACTCCATGGGAACAACGCAGTACTTTGCCTGGTTGTCTGAACGACCAGAATACAATGACAAGGTCCGGGCGGGATTTATCATGGCCCCACCTGTCTTCATGGGAGATGCATCCAGTCGATTATTCGACTTGGCGGAAGAGGCAGAAGAGCTCCAGGATCGATTTCACGAAGCTGGTGAGCTCGATTATAGTCAGTAGTATGGTAGAAAAGTCACGTGGTTTTAATCGCTGTACAGGACGATATGAATTTCTCCCACATTGGGATTTCCTGCATCTCATCGCTCACGAGGTACTTGATATGCACGCACTCAGGCTGGTCGCATGTCACATACAAGAACTTCAGTAAGCACGCCTATGTTGGTCCCCCTTTCCTGACAACAGATTTGCGACGATGAACACCCTGTCACTGAGCATGTGTGTGGAAATGTGATCTCCGCCGTCGGGGGCGTCAATCCTGAGCTGTTGAATGAAACCATGATCTCCTTCTACTTGGACCACTTCCCTGGGGGAACCTCTACGCAGACATTTGTCCACTATGCACAATTGCACCTGAAACCAGGAGTTTTTGAGAGGTGCGTATCTGAACAGATCATGAGAATGACGTGGACGACCATCTCTCTGCAGATATGACTACATGAACGCGGAGGAGAACCTTGCTCACTACGGACAAGAGACCCCACCAAGCTTCGACTTGACGAAGGTAAGTTGTACAGGGTGGGCCAGAGGTAACTGCCATCAGTTGAGCGTCCACAGCTCGGCTTCTACAGGACCTAGAGAAGCAGAACTGGTGCCAATGGAAAGACAATACGTTGAGCATATTGACGGTGGAGAAATTGGCCTCTAATCAAATTTTGGAGACAATTATTAGGGAGATGAAACTAGCCAATTTTTAGGGAGTTGCCACTTTCCACTTATATTTTTTCTGAGAAACAGTTGCAAGAGAGGGTTCTTCTAAAATGACATGCCTGATTTATTCCCGGGTTGACTAACAGATTTTCCATCTTTCTCATCAATTGGTGCCACAATTGGTGCCAAACATTTCTGCATGTGTTAGAATCTGAGCTATGGATGCCCAACCATTGGCTATTGCTTCTAGTCCAACCTGACCCGGATGCGTGAGCCGAATCCATCAGTTTAAAAAATACACCAATGTCCTGAGGAGTTTTAAATCTTTAATGACGTCTGGTGACAACGAAAGGTACAAAACACTTTTCCAAAGCATACACAAAACTTTGTCCACAAAGTGTCTTGTTCATCCATCCTTGCCCACGATCTTGCAGTGCTTAGTGACAATCCCGAATTACGAATTGTGGTTCTAATATTCAGCGACCCGAACCCGACAGACTAGATTTCTTGCTTTTCAATTTGGGATGATAATCGAACTGTTTCCTGGGGCACCTGATTACACCCAATCCAAGTAGTTTTTAACTTGACAGAAAGTTTTCCTAATGGCCAATTCTCCACTACCCCTCGGATGGCTCGAGCCAAAACAAGATGAGACTCAAGCCAAGACGGATTTGTCAAGGCTCGATTCTTGTGCCGCGCCCGCAGTCCTCAGTTGCAGCTACTTGAGAAGACCTGGAACACTTTCCACGTACTGGAAAAGTGAGTCTTTTACTGAAGCGTCCGTTGCTTCGGTATTTGCACATTTTCGGTGTTCTGGGGAATGGACAGTAAAGACTTATTTTGACAGTTGCTGCGACTGAGAGTGTCATGAAATGAAGAGGAGGCGGCGGGCAGGGCTAGATCATAATGCTTGTTTTGGCTGTGGACGGAGTAAATATTGTCTTAGGATGTTCTGCTGTTCTACTTGGATATAGAGCACGCTTTGAGAGCTTTCTGTATGTTGTGGTGGTTTTTGTACCTTTCTTTCTTATCAGACGTCATTGAAGTTCAAGCTCCCCAGGACCAGGGAATGATTTTTGAACTGTTGAATTTGACTCACGCATCCGATTGCACCACTGTGAAGTATTGGCAATTCTCAATTACAGGTGACAGCACCTACTGCAATTTTCGCTGGTGACGCTGATGGGTTAGTTGCGCTGACAGATGTTGCCCGCCTGTTAGATGTCTTACCTAATGTCCTGAATTATGAGATTGTTCCCTACTCACCATGGACACATACTGACTTCTTTGCCGCCAACAATGTTGGAGATTTGGTTTACTCCAAGATCATACAGCTTATGAGGGAAAACTAAGACTTCGATAATCTTGCATCGCTACCGTAACATTTTTCCTTATGAGATTGGCATAGCTTTATGATGCTTGACAAAACAGAACCAATATGACACTGAAGTCCAAGTCTAAACTTTAGTTTTTGTTGTGGGCACTGGAGGTGGTGCAGGCGGTTGTGACCCTAAGGCATCTCCATAGTCTTCGAGGCACTCTGCAATGTGAAGCCCCAGCATGTCAACGTGTTTCAGCATTGGCATTTGAGCCTGGAGTTTTTCCACGTGCTTCACTTTAATGTGACTACAGAATGAGACGTTCAAGAAAACCAGAAAGCGGTTGTACTTCTCAAGGTAGGGGAACACCTCAGATGACGAGACATTAATGCAAGCCTCAAGATCAAGGATGCGGAGGCGTCTGACGCTGGGCAGAAATCCTTTGAGTCCGAGATCATCAAATCCAGCACATTGTCTGATGACAACACGCTCCAGATGGCAATTGTTTTCACCCAATGCAATCAGCCCCTCATTTGTCACAAGCCTGCACTGAGAGAGATCTATTGAGCGGAGATCAGAGAAGGCAACACTGGTCTTTAGTGAGAGGTCACTAAGTTGAGTCAGCCCAACGTCCAATACTTTCATTCTGGTCAGCGAGTCCAGTCTTACAGCCCCAGTTGCTTGAGTTTTCAGATGTTCTATTTGTCTCTGGATTTGGCTTTCCTTAATGACATTAGCCTCTGCCTTGAAACCAAGGAATATTTTAACATGATTTTCATCCATTTTGAACTGACTGTCCGTCAGAGGCAGTCCGCAGAAGCCAGCATCAGTGAGTCGCCTACAAGCTCCCAGGTACAGATTTTCAAGACAAGAGAGGTGCTGGCAAATAGCCTGCAGCACCATGTCTGACATTCCTTCTTGACAGTTGGTGACGTCCAAAGTGATTAGATGCGTCAAGGGATGCAAGAGTTCTTTCAACACTGTGTCTGAGCAACTAAAGTTGACCAGGCGGAGTGAAGTCAAGTGGTTCCTGGAATCGCTTGATTGCAATCCTGCAGCCAGATATTTGCTCGGCACATCTAGCATGGAGCAGTCCAGGGAGCGTAACTTTTCAAGCTGGGCCAAACCCTCCGATAGCACTGGAGGGAATGTGAGTCCCATGAAGGATAGATGCCTGATATTTTCCAGCTCTTGGAATATAGAGAGCACAGTGGCCGGATAGTCTGTAAAGACGCGTCGACAGAAGTTGAGATTAAGCTCTTCCAGGCTCTTTTGTCTCCTAGCCAAATCAAGCACCGACTCTTGAGAGATCATGGTACATCTGGCAAGGTTAAGAGAAATCAGGGAAAGTCCCTCCACTGCTGATAGCTCCTGAACAGCGAACCCGTCCAGTGGGGTCCCACTGAAACTCAGCTCCTGAATGTGCTCGGCTCGACTCTTCACCAAACTGAGTAGATTTCTGAATGTAAATACTGACGGCGATGCCCCCTCCTGGCTCCTCGGGTAGAACTTTCTGTAGATGCCCGAGTGATTCATGATCTTGCATCCATCCAGCACCAAAGACCGGAGATTGAGAAGGCATTCGGTCACCCGGTTGAACAGCGCATCTGACATATACTGGTTACGAGAAGCGTCGAAGTAGATCACGCCAGTGAGGGCTTCTCTGACGCCCTCGCGTCTGCTGGCTTGGGACAACAACATCCCGGACATGAAGACTGAGTTCATCTCCACCAGACTGAGTCGCCTGAGCGACGTGCACGTGCCGAGCATTGCTTCGAGATCTCTCTCCGTCACGAGGCATCTTTCCAAGTGGAGAGACGCCAGCCGAGGGAGCACCGCGCCCCACATGGAGGAGGCGTAACTGAAGTTGACGTCGAAGAGCTTGAGGTGACAATGGTGGGAGCGAGCGAAGAGGGCGAAGTTGGCCTGAAAGTCGTCGTCTCCTCGGAACGCGACCACTATTTGCCCGTGGTCGTCGAGGCTGCTCAAGGCTCTAAAGGCCAAAGCCCATTGCTTGCACACGGACGCACTCGCCACGCGATCAAACGTAGACAAGTGGCGGAAGATCTCGACCAACAGCTCCAGTGGGAGATTCGCGTAGTCCGACATGTCGAGCTCGATCCCACTCTCACAGCGATTTCTGACGAACGTCCACTTCCACCTCCTTTCCAATGTTATGATCGAGGGGAGTTTCTAATAAAGAATGTGTAAAGAGAAAACTAATACTGGTTGCACTAGAGGACTGTAGTATAACTGCGTTCAGTGGGACCCGCTCATATCGTCCACCTGATGTACAGTAGACAGGTACTGGACGACGCATCTGGCAGATATCTGAAGAACTAAGTCGGAAGTGGATGTCATACTTAAGTGGACGATATAAGGGGGTCATGCTGTGATACAAGAACTGTACCTTTGACGGGGATTGCACCAAAACAAGAGCAAAACCAATGCCGTAACCGTAACAAAATCCTTGCCTGTCCTCTCGTCAACTGTGGAGGAGCTGCTGAAGGGATGAGGAGCGGGCCCGGCTTGACCCGAGTCGATTCGGGTCGGGTAAGTCTGCGTAAGGTAAAAGCCAATGCTTCAGTAGCGAGCGCCGAACAAAACCAGGTAGTATCAGTATCAAGTGCAGTCGAGTCTTCTTATTGGAGCAAAAAGTCCGGGTGAAGTAGGATTGTTGTGACTTTCAAATTTTTTGCTTATTTGATGTGTAGTTAAGCATGTAGAAAAAATATCTGTTATGCTGTCGAGATACACTCCTACTTATAAACTATGTTTGCAGACTAGAACTTAACCACATGCCTACACATTTCCCTGCTATTTGCTTATTTTGCGATCACTTTACTTACAACAAAGTCAAGTTTGCCCTTAGGAGGATCCGTTTTATCGAGCATAGACTTTGCTCAAGACCACAGTCTTATCTCTTATCTTAACGCAAAATTGGTGGCTACCTCTCACAGAGAGGTACTTGAACTTACAAGCAGTCGACTCTAAATTGCTTCTTTCCCAAGCAACCTTTTTAGAAAAAAATGACACCTGCAAAATTAGGTTTAACAATCTTTGTGTTTACTGTCCAATGGCAAGTAACTCAGAGACAGTGGGAGAGCCTTAAATGTAAATCTTTATATAAGTTCTCTGTTAGACGGTGCTGTTTCGGATGACGGAGCAGTTTCCTTTCCCCAAGCCTGCTCAAATAAGCTTCCCTGCATCTTTTAATACTGATGTACCGTATTAACGCGGTCTATGAATGGTTTCAGGTTCAATAATGGCAATAATTGCAGCGTTTGCTAGTAGCGTTTGTGCAGTTTGAAACCAATGTTTGTGTAGTTGGCAAGTTATACCTGAAAGGCTCATCTGATGTGTGTCATGTTATTCAGCGGCGTCAGGTCGAGCCCGAACCGGTCATAAATTCTTCGACCCGGACCCGCTTCGGGTCGCGTTTTTATTCGACCATTCCTCATCCCCAAGGTGCTGAGGGCACGGAACTCGTTGCCTTTTTTTGGCTCGTGTCCAGCGGAGAAGCATTTTTGTTGCTTGACAGCTGCAAAAATGTCAGGCAGGTTCGGTTCAGGGCAACCCTGACGCGGGCGGACACGCCTAGGCACACATGAGCTTAAGCCTCAAAGTTGCTGCAAGGCAACCTCGGGTTAGATTCCTCCGATTACTCCCTGTGTTGGAGCTGCACTGAGCCAAGGCACGGCTCGCTGTCCAGCGCCTGAAGTCGTGGGCCGGGCTCAGCCCGAGGTTCGGGAAATTCTTATCTCAGCTTTAGCGATCTTCTATCGGCGCTCAGAGGAATCTCAAAGTTCACGGGCGTTAAGCAAAATCGGCTTAATCAGCTTAAACTGCACCCACTGACAAGTAGACACCAACGAGGACACCTCAGCACTCAGACTAATGGTGGGTCTCGGTTGCTGCAGTAAAGGAGAATCTTTCCCAGCAAATTTGTTAGGTGGCAGGTGTCGTTTCTTGTAAAAGATGTCCTACTTCCTAGTCATCCTAACTTAGAACGTTGAAGTGAAACGCTCTAATATATTATTGTATTCTGTGATGCCTACGTGCAGCTGACCCGACTGAGGAGCAGCTGTCGAAAGAGGTTCCAAAGAAGGACTGGGTTTCGAGCCCAAGTCGGTGCATCCAGTTTAAACCGAGCTTGGTTAACCGGTTTAGGATGACTCGTTAGTGGTTCGTGTGTAAAGATGCTCTAGTGCACAACAGCAATGAGCAACCAATATTTGTGCCATAGGATTGGTCAATATACCTAAGGAATACTGTTTAACGGACTCAGAAGAGGGACAAAGTCGCAGATGTATGCTAATAATAAAGGATGCAACAAAAGAAAAAGAAAATCATGAGTCGTTGTTCCTGTCCCTACTTTAAGAGATGCCTCTGATAAAGGCAAAGAATAAGAAATCCCGTCCAAGATTAGCGAATTATAGGGTTCTTTATGCCAGGAAATACGCTATTTTTGACTTTGTCAAAATTCTTTTTTGCATATTTAGCGAGTAATTCTTGAAACCCCGAACTGAACGAAATGAATCCGAGCTCGGTACTTGTTCGAATACAACCCTATTCTGTAGGAGAGACCAAAACAGATCTTGCGCCAGACCAGTGCAAGCTGCAGCCGAGGTTCCGTGACCAGCTCAGTCAGAGGTCTTGGCTCTTCTCCCTCCCTTTTGTTGTCGTTGCCCTTGGCCCCTCCGTCTCCTCGTTGAGAATCAGGAATGAGGTGAAGGCGGGACCAAACAACTGGTCGAATCTCAACGTTTAAATTTTACACCCCCACACACGAGACTGGGGCTCGCACGTCTCATCCAAATTCGACGAATTCGTCGGAATCCACCATGTTCGGAGATCCAAGGGGTCCGTCCGGAGGGTTCGGAGCCGGCAGCAATCGGTCTCACTCCAGACTGAAAAGGCCTCACACCGCCTCAGGTGGCGGCAAGAACGGTGAGGAGTCGCAAAGCTATGTCTCTCTTCCAAAAACCTATTTCTGCCGTTTCTCCTGCAGTAAGTGCCTCCTCCTCGTCGTCGGGACTGTATGGAATGCCACCCGTGCCCACCCTTCCTCTTTCCTCGCCAACTTCTTCGGTCTCCAGCAACGTCTTCGGGCAAGGCGCCGCCTTCAGGGCTCCGGTGGCGATCCGACCTTCTCCTCCTTTTGCCAAGAATGCGTTCTCCTCTGTCTTCAATACCAGCGCAGATAAGGAGCAAGTCCCCACAACGGCGGCGACAACGACCACGAGCCAGCGTCTCTTCGGCGGGCCGTCTGTTCCCCCTGGACCGCCTGACGTGGTGGCGGAAGCGACAGCCGTCAAGTCGAGCGAGGACTCCTCTTCGATGGTTCAGCCGTCGTTCTCCTTCACAACAAGGAAGAAGGAGGGTGTCGAGAAGGTAGCCAATCCTTTCGCTGGAGCTGGACAGGCTGTTTTTTTCGGTGGCGGCAGTGACAGTGGCGGCGGCGGGGAAGGCAATCCGTTTGTCCAACATCAGAGCGCAAGGATCGAGAAGAACCCATTTTCCCCTTTGCCGACCTCAATCCCCAAGACCGGCACAACCGTCGCTACAACATCAACTCTATCTTCCATCTTTTCAGTGAGCCAAGGGGAGAATAGTAGCTCTAACATCTTCAAGATGCCGTCGGCGTCAGCTTCATTGTCGTCGTCGTCATCGTCCATTTTCGCCACTCCGTCAGGACCAGTGTTGGCAGCCACTCCAAGCCAAGACTCCGCCAGCAAGAGCGCCGACGCTTTCAAGCACCCTTCGTCGATGCCACCGTCGTCAGTTTTTGACTCCAGTTCAAGCAAAGATACTTCTGTCAAAAGCACCAACATTTTCAAGCCTGCTACGTCGACGTCGCTGTCAGGGTCCATCTTCTCCGAGAAACTGGGTCAAGAGGCTGAGAACCAAAACATTTTCAAGATGCCCGCGTCTGCGTCTTCTTCTTCCTCGTCTTTCTTCAGTGTGAAGGACAGCCAAGACTCCAGCACAAAAATGCCTACTCCGATCTCCGCTCTCAGTTCCTTCACTCCCCTATCTGGACAAAGCGCACATTCTCAACGCAAGACAGGCCCGACTAGGGGTTTGTTCAAGACCAGTTCCAGCGCAGGGAATAATCCATTCTCGGTGTCGTCACCTCAACAGAGTGATTTACCTTCTTCGTCCAAGAGCGAGACCGACCCCATTAAGAAGACGTTCTTCCCTAGTGCCAAGGCCGAAGTTGCTTCAAAGACGATGCCTTTTTCCAAGGGCGGCTTTCCTACAATCCAGGCCAGGCTTGGAGTGAGGCAGGATGAGCAGCGACCCTTAACGGATGAGAGCATTCCCTCTTTCTTTGAAGGGGGTGACCTTGACGATGACGACGGTTTTGCCCGGCCCGTGGGCACCGCGCCCAAATCCAAACCTTTGGTGTTCGCGGGCGCCGCAGCTACGACCAGACCTGTCCTTAGGAGAGAAAGCAAATTTGGAGTTAAAGCTTCTCCCGAGGACGAAGTGACACAAGATCCCGAAGTTCGAACAACCAAAAAAGTCATTGCCGCTGCTGCTAAAGACAAGAAGAAGAAGAAGGCTCCTGTGAAGAAGGCGGCTTCCATTAAAGTGCCTGAAGAGGTCTCAACCGCCCCCCTTGCCCTGATAAATGAGGATGAGCTGCTGGCTATCATAAGGAGGCCAGCTTTTTCCGCCCAGGAAAGATATGAGGTGCTGGAAGCCAGGTGCGTACGCAGTGTGTGCTCGTTCAGTTTCGGAAGAGACTCACATCAGGCTGGACACGCTATTGGAGCCAGTCTTGAATTGGATGTTGGGAGCTCTTACATAGGATCCGTTTCTAACCGTTCAACTGTACATTTCTCGTAGGGATAAGCTAATGCGAGCTCGTGTCATCGGAGGCGTTTCTGGAGGCATCCTATGTGGAGTTTGTCCTGACCTTTGTCCCGAAAAGGAACGTTACTCCCGAGTAGCTAAGAAGCAACTTCCGATCTATGAGCGCTTGTCATCTGGACTAGACGAGGTCAACCACCGAGCTGCTGTCAAGGAGTACTCGCGGTCTTCTGCGGATCAGGATGTGCCGCTCCCACATGACCTTAGGCCTGAGTCGGTCCTATCAAGAGCCATGGATCACATTCTGTGTAACATCGTCGATAGAGTTGATGCCATTGGAACCAGCATAGAGGGTTGGTTCAGGAGACTCGACAAGTCTGAGCTTGAGTTGCCGTCCACGTGAGCTTGAATTCATTATTAGGTTCCTTGAGCGGTTGGATCAATGACAAGACTCATTGCTTCTTTCGTGTTTGTAGGATGGGAGCGTCTGTCACCTATGACGAGAACGAGAGCCTGGGTGATTGGTTCCAGTACATCTGGGGTGCCACTCGTGCCATCAGAAAGGACATCACTCAACAGCAGCTCACAACGTTGGGAAGCGTGGCTCTGGTGGAAAAGTGTGCCAGGTAAGGTCGCCTAAGAAATTTCACTTTTCCTGTGAGCCACTTTGTTCTCTTCGCTTAGGTTTCACATTGTCTGCGCCGAGCGCTTGGTGGAGGAAGACATCCATGATTTTTCACCAAAGCTAAACGATGAGAATCTCACCAAATGCTTGCAGACTCTCAAGCACATGTACGAGGACTTGAGGCTGGAGGGAGTTCGATGTCCAAACGAACCCGAGTTCAGGTATTTTATCTTGGAGTTTTGGGGGATTGGACCATAAGACTGCATAAGTTCCGTCGTACGCAGATCTTATGACCTCTTGATGAACCTCAACGACGGCGATAGCTTGCGCGCAGCCGTCACGCTTGATTCTTGGGTGAGGAGGTCCCCACCCGTCAGATTAGCAATTGACCTCTTCATGGCCTTGGACTCCCATAACTACGCCGCCTTTTTCAAACTGGTTCGCAAGGCCACGCTGCTACAGGGATGCCTGCTGCCTAGATACTTTTACCAGGTAATGTGTGATCGGTTACTTTTGTGCTGAAGTGTCCACATGTTGTATTCAAACAGGTCAGAAAGAGAGCGTTGTCGGTGATGGTGCATGGCTTCACGACAGCAAACGGTGTGACACAGTTCCCAATAGCCCGTTGGACAACACTGCTGGGCTTCGAAGACATGGATGCTTGTGCCCACTTTTTTGGTTCGCATGGCTTTGTCGTCAGCGACGACCGCAGTCCTATCATCAACTTATCCCGGAGGTCCTTCTATCATCCTGAAGAGGTGCCGGCAATTAGTCGGGCCAGAAACCTTGTGGAATCCAAGAGAGGTGTAGCCTGGTCAGAGGTCATTAACGGAGAGCCACTGCCGCCCAATCCTTACACGTACTACAAGGTCAGTCAAGTCAGCAGTCTCATGTCTTTCCCGAGTTTCTACGGTTGTATTTGCTGACAAAATACTTTCAGCCACATGACAGCTTCGATTCGGACGGTCGCTTAAAACTGGAGGCTTACGAGGCTGCTGATCAGTCGGACAAGATTGCACCGGCGAGTCCAGAGGATAAGGCCCTTCGGCGGGCAAGACTGCAGAGACAAGAATCAATTGACCGTATTTCTAAGGATATATTGAGTGAGGTTCTTGAGGCCGAGGTGAACTCCGTCGTCGACCACTTGTGTCGTGATTTCATAACTGAACTAGAAGACAGAGAGAAAGCAGCAGAGGAGATAACGGAAGAAATTTTCATCGAAACGGTGGAGGAGCAAATTACAGAGGTCGCTTCTGACGCCCGGAAGGAAGCCATGAACATGGAACTGGCTGACCGACTTAAAGCAGAAGCCAGGTAGGTACTAAAGAAGGGGGCGAAAGTAGCAATTATACATTGACATGCCTATTTTTGACTGATTGTGTACACCCCTGTGCATCTTCCTCATAGGACCAACGCTGCTGAAAATATCGTCAATGACTTGATTGGGAGTCATACCAGTTTGGTAGCGCGTGAGATCGCCTCGGAGGTACTCAGAAATCTGGCCCAAGAGAAGAGGGTGGCTATGGCTGAGGATGTTTGGAAAGATTTGGTCGAGATTGTTCTGGCGAAAGAAACAGAAGATGTTGCAAAAGAAGCACTCGGGGAAGCTGTCGCTGAACGAAAGAAAAAGATTAAACTGCTGCGAAAGAAAAGGCAGCTGAGAATCGTTGGCAGAGTATTTAAGTCATGGAAAATTTTTGCCCAGAAGCAAGCCCGTGTATCCCGGATACTGACGGCCTTTCCTAATGTCCCAGCCAGCCTTCTCCCGAAGGAACAAAACACTAAGCTCGGTGGTCTTGGTCACCGCATCACGACAGTGAAGGAGGTGGCAAGAAGGAAGAAGCGAACTGCCGACTTATTTGCTGCCTGCAATCTTGCCGACAAGATTTCTGAAAAGGTCGTACTACAGCCCCTGGACCTGTCTTCATTAGTTGCTCCAAATCTGCCATCGTGGTCGTCATCTTCAACTTCCTTCTGGAAATGCCTTCTCTGCTTGCCCTCCATGGAACATATGGAGGAGCAAGATGAGTTGCTTTGTCAAATGCTGAAAAGAAAGTTCAGCAGCCAACGCACCAGACTGCAAGAGGACCCTAATCTGCTCTGCTGCTTTAAGACTGCATTTGAGGTATGTGTATATTATGCCGATACTACGTACAGTGTTAAGTTCAACTGCAGTACAAGGGTTGTTTGTTTCCTTTGAATAGGGTGGACGAACTTTTGGTGCCTGCGTAAGAGTCATCGACGGAGACATACTGGAACAAGAGATAACAGCCAGCGAAAAGAAGCGCCGAGAACTTCTGCAAGGCACGTCATGTGTCCTCTTCGTCTACTTTGACACGCAATATGAAAACAAAGAGGACGGCCCAAAACGCCTAAGGATGCTGTTGGAAAATTTGCCGCGAAGTCCGCCGGTCGCGCTGCACATCCTCACCACCAGCACAAACGGGCCTGACGAAATGCAGGGAGCATTGGGAGTGAAGAAACTGTTGGAGGAGAAGATGGTTGCCAATTGTGAGGTGTTGAACATTAGCAACGAGTTGTTCGATGGCGCCAACGTCATCAATCTGTGCGAGGCAGTCTCTTCATTGGCCAGACGGTCCCCACTGGCTACAACAGTAGCTCCACCTGACCTCCGTTTCAAGAGCTTGCGCCATTATGCAGAGGACTTCCTATGCACCAAAGTGTTCGCCGAATTCTATGCCGATTTAGACGAACAAAGGAGACAGACTGGCAAAGTGTCTCCAACGCGTCATCTCGGTCCTGCGATTCTCATCGCCACCGTCAATAGTGCCGTCGAGTACATAAAGTTGGCTTTGCAGAGGCAGGAGCTGGAGCAGATGTCATGGCCAATCCCTGAGCTCTGTTGTTCTAGCGAGGAGCTGGAACTTTTTCCAGACTCTCCTTGCAGCTATTGGAACGACGCCATGCATCTGGAAGCCGCCATCACAGCTTTGGATAGGCTTATATTGCCTGACTTCACAGAAATTGACGGGTCCGATTGGGACGACATCGCGAAAGCGGTGGGAAGTTACTTTTCATCCCAAGTTGAGAAGTCATTTGGGGACAGTTCCAGACACAGAGCTCGCATAGCAAAGTGCTTGATCAAGTGCCAGAGGAAACATACTCTGAGCAGGCAGCAGCAACGACATGATAACACATTGAAGTCACCTGGCCATGCGAAAGACTATGTGGCCTGGACGGAGATCATACACATCTTCGTGGACTATAGACTCTCTTGTCTGGCCACACGAGACGAGTATTCACCGGAAGGCAGGGACATGGTCGTGGGAGTCTATGACACCGACCTGGAGGACTTCAGCCTGAACTCATCTGCATGGAGAGTCGGGGGAAAAAGAATAAGCGCAAGAGAGCTGTCACGGACGCAAGAAAACGACGACACTGTCAAAAATGACGAGACCGAGAAGACTGTTATGAAATCTTCTGACGAGCTGGAGAAGAGCATTACCGAGGAGTGGGCGAGTACGACCGCGTTCGAGAAAAAGCTCAAGAGTGCGGTCAACTCAGAGCTAGTTCGCCATCACAATTGCCAATCAAGCTTTCTCCAAAAAGAAGAACTTTCGTCCACGAGAGGAGCAGGTGTTGCTTTCAGGAATTGCCAATCGTCTTATAAGTACCAAAAAGTGGTTGCTTGTTTGAGCCCCAGCCTGGCCGCTCTGGCCTCTCCCCTGAGCTCCAGGCTGCGGCTCTTTAAAGATCAATATGCTCCGGGGAATCAGTCACGTCCGGTCCGACCGTTTGAGCACTTCGTGGGGCAAAAGCGACGATGGCAGGACTGGGGCGACCCCGCTAACAGGCAAAGACCCCCCCTTCCGTAAGTTGCTTCAATGCTGTGTAAGAGTGTTGTTCCGCTTTAACATTCTCTTCCAGGTCAATGCGATATCCGACGACTTTGGACGACCTGAAGGAGCGCATCGACGATGACCTGGATGCCAGTTTTCAGTTCGAAAAACGACTCAAGGAGGCAGCGGGGAACGTGAGCGTTTAAAGTGTCGTTGAAGATTGATACTGTCAACTACTCCAAGACAAATCGTGCTTGATGATATATCACTTATCATGTCAGTAACACAAAATTAGGTTCATACCTTAACATGGACCGTGCCGGTTTACGAACTTGTAAAATGTATGTACATAGTGTAAGAACATTTCGTCATTAAACGGTATCACATTAGCTGACTCTAGGACAAGGTCAAGTCATCACGTAGTCTTTGTATCCGCGAACACCCTTTAGCTGCTTCTTCAGCTTCTGCACAAAGTCCGCGGGCTGTACGAGCACGGAGAAGTCTCTCCCTACAGCCCCAAGGCGTTCACCGGCCTCGGACTCTTTGGCAAAAAGGCTGAGCGGCCTGCCATTGATCTCAGTCAACACCCAGGGCACTAAGACTGGCGGCGTCTGTGGCCCGCCGACGTTTCCAGCGCCTCCGCCTCCAGCACCTGCGTTGCTGCTATCCACGAGTGCGGCACGTGCTCGTGCGCTCATGCCATGAAGGGCCGCCGGACTGCCAGGCAAAATTTCCCGCACCTCGGCGGTGCCAGCGGCGAGCACGATGCCGAGTGGCTGGCCCTCTACTTCTCGGCGGAGGTAGAATATTTGTGCAAAGGGCACCCGGCGGACCAGAACTTCACAGTGAAGTAGAAGTGTCTGATCGTTGCTGCTACGAGTTGACTTGGAGGTCACGGCGCGGTGGAAGTCCGCAGCAGTGCGGATCGGCGCTACTCCTCCGGCGCTCATGATCTGCAACGTAGATTCATCACTAGATTAGTCTCCGTAACACAATGTTGAAAGTTGATAAAGACGGGTAGTGGAACAAATTGAGCAAGTTCGAAGACTCTGGCAAGAGGAAGGGACCTCCTTGGAGCTTCATCCGAGGAGAAACGCGATCACCAGGAGTTGGCGTCAGGTCATCGGACGACGTTCACGTCAACTTTTCCGGCCACGGAGCCGCTTCAATTGAAGCGCATTGCTGAATTCCAGACTCCTTTCCCCCCAATGATATCTTCGCCAAAGTCTATGATAAAGAAAAAGAGGTCTTGGCAATTGCTGCAAGGACAGGGAGGAACGGAGGTAGACAAGAAAGTTGGGGTGGACGCAATTGCAATGGACCCAAAAAAGGTAAGCGCAACGCAACCAAGTAATGCAAATATGTAAGTGACACGGCATTGACAGTGCTAAGATCTAGCACACCACCTTCAATTACCTGGTCGCCCACGTGGAAGGCATTGTAGAGGACTGGGTACTCTCGTTGCTTCCAGCCGGCCACCCACACACACCCAAAGAGCTCCACAAGAGCCAGGGAGTTGTGAAGATCGCGCCGTCGAAGCACAAGGCGCACCCCGCTAGGGTGAGCAATCTCCTGACGAAGGCGAAGCACCTGTTGCTCACGAAGAGATGACCTTTGTTGAAGTTCGGTACTTGATCCTAGCGGAGCTAAGCCAGTGCCACTGCCCAGAAATGAAAGCGAGAGCTGACACGTAAGTCCTTGCAATGGAATATGCGGAGGATGCAAATTGGGCGCAGGGTGGTATGATGGCGGAGGATGGTGCTGTGACCGCAGTGCCGGAGGAAGATGGGGATGTCCGAGCAAATCCACCGGGTGCTGCTGTCTTGGAGGAGAACAGCTCAAACCAGAGGCAGACTGAGAAGAAATCTGAAGGTCTGGATTCAGGACCAACGGCGTTCTTGCAATGGCACCAGTAGTAGTTGAGGAGGATGCAGTGGTTCGCCTGGCCATTGCCGTTGCACCGCGGTGGTCATTTCTAGCCACGGCCTGTCTTGGGTTTGAATCGATGCTTTCCAGCGAGTTGGTATTAGCGCTAGACGCCAATCCACCGGAGCCAGAGGCGGCGCTCCGTTCAGCCACCAAGAACGAGGCGTGTTCATCCAAAAGAGGTCCCAAGCTGGAGGAACGCTGGCTTCGTTTTCGGATGCGCTGCTGGATGTTGAACCCCTTGTTACCGGAATCAACGACGAGCTTCCGGTTGTCGGAGTACCGCCTGTGTACTGCTCCAGTGGCAGCAGACGAGAAATGAGAAGAATCATTTAAATTTGCAGGGGATCTGGCGGCCGCTGCAGCGGCCGCGGCCGCCTCCTCTTTCCTGCTGGTCCTGCCGGTTGTCACGTTAGTGGCTTCGCGCTGTCTGCGAGATGGTGATCGCCTTCTGTGATACATCTGTAACTGACCCTCCTCTGACGGATGATGGTGATTGTCATGCGGTTTGCTGGTCTCCGTCTCCCCTTCTGCCCCGGAATTCTTGATGCTGTTGATGGGGATGACCGTCACATGTCTTGTTGGACTCGAGGTCTTGTTCAAGTAGACCGATGACGTGGAATTCACGGTGGTGGTCGTGGCGACTGTCGTGGAAGCAGCAGTAGTCCCATTCGTGGTTGAAGAGGTTACCGGCAGAGGAAGACGCTTTTCTGGCGACCTTATCACTGTTTTCGACGGTGTCCTCTGAGGAGAAATAGACTCGTACGCCCTGGATGTCACCGACGTCGAGAGGGAATCCTCTGAAGGCTTCACACTAGTCGTTTCGGAGGTTGAAGGAGGCGATAAAGCAGACACTACTGCACCTGCAGGATCTGCTTGACGATTACGGGGAGGCGTCTGATTTAGGTAAATGCTGGTCGTGAAGCTCTGGTTGGTTTCATCGGAAGCGTCCACGATGCTCAAGCGATTGCGAGAGGTGTCGTCCTGCCCACTAACTTCGGCCGTTGATACTGAGGTCGCGGCAGAGTCGGGATTTGCAACGGCGTCAGGTGGTGGGCTGGGCAGTGGAGACATAGGATTGCGAGCAACCTTGGCTGGCCCTGACGCCGCCGGCACCTTGGAGTACAAGTTACCCTTGGCGTTCAGAAATCCCATCTCTGCCAGCTTGTGCCTCAAGCATTCCACCCATTCATCCATGGTCGCCCTGGAGTTGCAGGCAAAGCGGATTGCGACGGTTTCGAAGTTGACGACGAAGCTCCACTCGCTGTCACCGGCTGGCACAATACTGGGCGAGATATGCTGACACACGGCCAAGGGATACACATATTGCGGCGGTCGCCCTGCGGCTACTTCGGAGGGTTCTGACCACAACTCCAGAAAGGGATGAGCGTCATCGTGAACGCTGAACACCGTCCAGAAGCGATCTGACCGCATCAACTTGGACAGCGCCGAGCTCTTCTTCTCGTTGTGCGGCAGCCGGCGGAGGAAGCCGTTCTTGTAGATCTCCCGGATAAAAAAGGGCATGCGAGGCGGTCGCATGAGCTCCAGCGGTGGCAACATACCTGCCGGCGCCGGAGCTACCGGTGGTCTCGTCAGGGGACCCGGCGGAGAGAAGAGTCGAGGCTGGGTCTGATGTTGCGGCGGAGGAGCGGCTGACGACGGCGGTGAGGACGCTGACGCTGTCCCCGCAGGGTCTAGTGGATGTTGGCGTGGCAAGGCTGACCCAGCCGCCGTGCTCGTTGGGGTATTCACGATCATAGTGACGTCCCCCAAAAAGTCACGTCAGCTACTGAGCACTGCCGGAGATTTCAACGCTCAGGAAAGTCCTCATATGCTACACGATCGTCCTCGCCGTTGTCGGGGAGCATGAATTTCCTGCCGCTGCCGAAGCTGAAGGACTTCCTCCGCCAAGAGCTCAGCTCAGCTCTCCTCGGCCCGGGCGGAGGGACTCAGGATGTCGGGCTCAGGAATAAGGCTGTATCAGGAAGCGACTGGAGAAGCACAGCACTCGCGTTGCTACAGACAGAGAAGTAGTCGTCACTCGTCAGCCAGTGCTGCGGCTCTGGGCAGGTGGCCGCGAGCGCTTAAGCGCCTTGGCTGGGCGCCCCGTTCTTGTCTAAGGTCATCACTTCAGTCAGGCCTCCAGGCGCCTCCAGGCGAAGGTATTTACCTTGGATCTAGGCAACAGGTTTGCCAGATCTCAGCTGGTGACACGAAGTTTCCCCGTCGTCGTGCTTTTAGGGCACGAGTGGCAACTCGAGTTTACGCGTAAAGCGCTAAACCGAATGCTTCATTTTATTTCCCAGGAATAAACATTTATGCCCGATTTGTGTCAAAAAGGTCTTCTCACGACGTAAGAACTGTCCATGTAAGAAAAAAAGTGACATCAATAACTAATGTCACATTTTTCCTTCAGTCACCCGTCCCATTTACTACTCCAATACGATCGTTCGAGCTAACAGTGTTTTACAATGCCAGCAACTGGAGCGAGGGGTAGTGCGGGGAAAACGAGTGTAAACTACACCTTAGAATGCGTCTCTACATTAAGGGTAGGTCGACTCCTCGGGCGAGATGACTCGGTGGTTAGAGGGGATTTTATGGATTGCATATTTTCTGTAGTGTCACACGTTCCAATCCAGCTACTTCTAGATGACTTATAGAACTTTAAAAAGTCATCTAGAACTGGCCAGGTTCGAACCTACGACCTGACCTCTCATAACTAACATCACACTAATATGCTCAAGTACAAACAGTATTTTCGCAAAGAAGCACAGTTCACACAATGTTGTTTTTATCAGGTCTCGGGGCATGACGACCCTCGCCATCTCCACCCACCATGGCCATTCCGCTTCCAAGTCACCTCCATCATCTGGTCGTCAACGCTCCGTAAGCTTCTAAATCCAAAATCGTGTGGAATGTGCTTCTATACGAAAACGTCGCATATATTTCTAATAAAGTATTCCGCTGTGTACAGTATACACATGGTATATACCTTAGGAAAGTACAATATGTGCAAAATTTAGTTTTGTCCTAATTGGAGTTGATCACAACAACTGACCTTGGCGGCTCAATATGTGCGGTGGATTCAAGATAAACGTGGCAGTTTCGTTGTTAGCACTCATTTTCTTTGAAATTTCACCATTGTCATGCGCGATGTCAACAGGCTTGAGCAACAGACGTGAGCGATACGTTAAGCACATGTGTCAACTCGTGATCTTCGTCCCAAATGTGCCAACTCCCCTTGACTTCATCAACCAGGTCAACGGGTGGCAGAGCGTGGTTGCAAACCTTGTCCACAAGTTCAGACATGTGATCAAAATCAGGTTAAAATCTACGTTTTGCACAAATAGTACGTGTACATATTTATATTGGTATGTCAAAGCAGACACATGATCTTTGGATTCAACCGACTCTGGACCGTTCTCTTTCACCACTGATTCTGGGCTAGCCTCCTCATCCTTCTTGTGTTCCTATCCTGGTCCCTGATCTTCTTCTCCATCTCGGCGTCGGTGAGAGTCTCCAGGAACGGAGCCCACGAGTCTGCGTCACTCTGCGTACGAAAAGCGAGCTCAATCTCAGGCAGGTGAGTCTCGGCAAAAGCATAAGTCTTTTGATGCCACGCGAGCTGAAAGGAAAACAGTGAGGCTGACTCTGCTTATTTCTGCTCATACATGTCAAGCTCACCTGTCCCCTGATGGAGTAGGCAATTGCAGTGACAAACTCACCGCCTAAGCTCAGGTCAGCGCACAGTTTTTTGGCAAACTCTTCGGGGGAATTTCGCTCCTCTGCCAAATCCCACTCAAATTGATCAACCAAAGAGATGTTGCCGATGTGAATATTCAGTTTGATGACAACCCTCTGGTCCGTTTGCTCTTTTAACAGGTTGTCTTGGTCAGTAGGAAAAGTATCAAGTTGCTGCTGAATGGCAGCAGCAATGGCTGGTACAAAATGGATCGGGTTGAGATCCAGATCATCACATATGACTTCAGCAAACATCTCGGGAGTGATGAGGGTTTCATTCTTATTCCACAGAAAGGTGTCTCTCAGTTTTTGCCCCTCAATGTCCATGTCCATCCTGATGGGCACCAGAATCTCAGGCAGGTTGGCATTGTCGTGAATAGCCCCAGGATCGGTGTCGTCAAAGCACATAGGAAAAGGGCGAACCTGTAAAAGTTCAAGACAGCGAGCCACATATGACGAAGCTGGCGTCGACTACACTATTCAATGTCTTTACCTTCTTGTGCACCACTCTGTTCCTGTTGATGGGGGTAGGCTGAGGTACCGCGTCGAGGTGCGATGAATTGGAAATGTTAGGCACAAACGAGGGGGCCTTGGCTTTGGATGACTTTGAAACAGACGATTGATACAGCATTGATGGTGTTGAGGACCCTGAAGCCGGCGCCGTCCGGTCTCCGCCTGCAGCAGCACCTGCTGTAGAAGACCCCGAGGCTCTTTCCGACATGTACATGCCGCCTCTGTACTTCTCCTCATTGCCGGCCAATAAATCTTCCACTTCGCTAGCAAGGAGCAAGGAGATGGAGGAAGCCGTCACGTGCTGCGAGTGGCCCATCTCGACCAGCTTCCTGCGTTCCTCTGTGGTGAGCGTCCGTCGAGTTAGGCCCGGGTAGCGCTTGTACAACGCACCCCGGTAACACTTGAGGTAGTTGCCAACCTCCGAGCCAATCATATACTCGTCGCCTTCCCCATCGCCATCGAATTTAAAGACGAGAGGCTTCTCGCCGTAGGTCGGCCCGATCCCGCCTCCGGCCATGTTCAATTCGTTCCTGAACAAGCTCCACTCGGCTCAGCTCTGTTGGTCTGCTGAGTTGTTAGTTGTTTGTTGTTGTCCCCACCGCACTGCCGGCAACGGCAACTGCGCTGAAGTGATGACGCAAATCGATTTTGAATTAACGCAACCTCCCAATCGATTACGCAGACGTATGCAATGTACCCACGCACACGTTTGCGGGGACGTCAGACAGGGACCCTCTGCTGCGCCTCGGGAAATCAAGCCTGCCCTCGTACGGCCCAGTGTAACTCAATGGAGATTAAGTCTCATAAATACACCCTGGATTAGTAATTTAATCTAGCGTGTAAGTTTCCTGATTTGACGTGATTTTACGCCCCTTTTTACGTGATTTAGCAATCTTTAAACAAGATTGGTCTCTCCACCCTTTGTGAGTGTGGGGAAAGCAAGCATTTACGGGATGGACTAAGGGCAAATACAATGATGGACTCGTCTCTTGACGAAATCTGGGCTCAAGTGACCCCACCAAAGAGCAAGTTTGCCTATGACAATGCCTGGAACCGTTTCATGGCCTTAGCACTGGCGACACCAACGGGAATGGCGGCTGCTTGCGGGAGTTTAAGTGGAAGATAGTTTATCGGATGTACATACAAAACGGGGCAATTATCACGAAACCCCCACGTTAAACTCGTTATTTCAACGCTCAGGAGTGTCTTAATTAAATAGAGTACTCTCATTTGTCGAGCACCAAATTGCGAGAACGAAAAATTCAACAAGGACCAAGAATCAAGGGTGAAGATCACGTAATCAAAATTTTTAAACAAAATTACACTAAATAGAAAATCATAAAAGTACTCGCCCAGCTCGACTGGCACAATCTATGCTAATGCCATTTTCTCGTCCTACCGAGTTTCTCAAGTTCTGAGAAAGAAGTCGTAGCTACTTCACAGCACTTCCAAGTCTACATGCTTGACCTCTGGGTGCATGGACTTAAGATTTCTCTCAATCCGGTCCACTTGCTCGCCTAAGCAGTCCACAATATTTTCCCCGTGCTTCAGCATGAACATCTCTAAATCTTGCTCCGTTGAAATGGCTTTTACCTCCATCATAAGAAATGGCATTTTCTTCTGTCGGAGGTAGTACCTAAGGGAAGAGGGCATGGACCGGAATGATATAACACTTGTATCGCTTTCCAATTCTTACTTACTTGGCCAGCTCCCTCCCGTCCACGTCTACCTCTGCCTTGTACCTAATAATGCCATTTCCCATGTCGATGCCTTTGACGTCGTGCACCTGTCGCACCATGATGTCTCCCTCCAACTCACGGTTGATGATCTCCAGCTTCTCCTCAGGAATAGACCGACCCACCAAAGCTGCGGCATTTGAATATATCATGAATGAAGCCACAGAACCGAGCAAGGCCCCGATGGCGATGGACCCGACGGCGTCAGGAACGTGTGAGTTTAAATGAGACGACAGACCCATGGCTGCACCCGCGATCGCCACGCCTAGCACGGCTGCCAAATCTTCCAGAAGGACCACATTCACGCAGGGGTCATATCCGCCAAGCACGAACTCGGCTGTCGTCATATCTCGTGCGGATGCACTCTCCCGGATGGAGCGCACGGCCAGAGCCAGCGTGACGCTCTCCGACACGAAGGAAAGACCCAGTATTGCGAAAGCCTGGAGAGCAACAACTTTACTACCACTCTTAGGAATCACATTTTAAGTTGGGAGATGAAAAGTGGTGTAGATGTGTCTCACCAAATATAAGGACTCGATCTCGCTGGGATGGACTAGCCCGGTCACACCGTGGTAAATGGATAGTCCTGCCCCCATGCAAAAGATGCCGACACCAGATATTAGGGAACTGACGTACTGCATGTTGCTGTACCCGTAAGGGTGCGCCTGGTTGGGTCCCCTTACGGAGGTGCGGATGCCGTAAGCCAAGATGAGCTGGTTCACTGTGTCGGCTGCAGAATGCACGGCTTCGGAGAACATGGCGTGAGATCCTGTGGCCAGCCACGCCGCCACCTTAGCCACAAAGTTGCCCAGGTTAATACCCACGGCCCACATTACCACCTGACCACTCTGACTCCTGAGGGCGTCGCGGTCCTTCGGCTCCATCCTTAACTGTCTCACGGGCCACTTTTCTCGACTCAGCGAAGAGAGAGCCTTTTTCCCGTCTTTCTTACGACCACTCCTCGACGCCAAGATCCTCTTGACGAGCGACTGAAACTGTTCTTTGGCTTCCTCCTGGCTCTCGCGTAGCTCGCGCTCTTTTTGTAACTCTTCATGTGAGCCCCACACCTGGACAGCCTTGGCCTCGACATCACGTCGCCAGTAAACCTTAATGGGCGGATCGACCTCATTGGGGCTCCGACGCGTCGTCATGCGCAGGTCCTTCAGGTCGTCGGACTTCAAGCAAAAGTCGCCCATGGCCCGAACAGCGGTAATGAAATTGCGGTCGTAGGAGGCAGAATCGGCGGCGGGCGGATACACTTCGCGGTCGTCACCAGAGCTCCCAACATCGTTGGCGGCCGTCGTTTTAAGAGCCGACCGAAGTTCTTTCAAGCTGAAGACTTGAGGCTGTGACGATTGGCCTTGTCCCGAACCTTGTGATCTCGAATTCTTTGGCCGGTCGTCGGGAGCAGAAAGAACCACGGTTCCGCCGCTGGTGAAGAAAGACGAGGTCGGAGGCGATCCCCTTCTCCGCAAAGCGACGAGGGACTGCCTGACACACCTCCCGATCGCCGTGACTCTCGGAGGCAACACTGACATTATCGCCAACTTCTCGGACTCGGTCTCAACGTCCTCACGTCACTCGTCGGCGGGACCCAAGCCCATAATTTGGGGGTCACGAGAACATCCTCGAGGTCGAACTTGAGCTGGTACTTGGTCAGAGGAGCACTTCTCATTTCTGCTGTGATGTTGTTGTTTAATTCGAGGGACGAGCACAGGAGCCAGGATTGCCAGGACAGCAGTGGGCAACATTGCAAAACGAAACTTAAGACTGTACCAAATGCTAAACCAAGGTCTAGCATGATAGATCAGCTTTACTTGGGTCACAAATGACATTCATTTGGTACAACGGGCCTTCGTGCAGTGACTAAAGAGAACTTAAATGTCAACTTGAACAGTGACCGCACTCAACTAATCTGCATCTCAATAAAAACGGGCCAGATGGTAAGGATGGGAACAGAACTGTGAAAATGCTTGGAAGTGAAGTCGGTGGTTTGGATTTCATATGCCAGATTGGCATACATGACGGAGACCAATGTACTTGAAAACGCTTTGAAGGAAGAGAATAAGAAGACCATTCACGCTGCGTGTGAGACAGTTACTCCATCGTTGTGTCAACGGCCACTTTATTGTGTCCCATGAACTACAAAAGTCAATAACTCAACGATTATCTATGCTTGAAGTACCATCACATTTGGAATAAGTACCGTATGACCTAGCAGATGGCATTAGCACGTGGTATATTGTATTGATGATATGGGCTTCCTGACGCAGGTACGCGACACATCATGAAGTAAGGAAGTACTTCTCTGTTATGGTCCCACTCTCAAGCTCACACCACATGCTGAAATCCATAAGTTCTGGGTCATGCTTCACCCCTCAAAGCCTTCGCCAGCAAACTTACCCCGACATTGTTCTTGGCCCTGAACTCCGGCGTCCAGGGGATTTCATTTCTACCACCTTTTATTTCTTTGTTTGGGTTAACTTTCAGCTTCCATTTGATAGTGGTTGGACTTCGTTACCATTTGTAATATTTACGTAATCGCCAAACTACCGTAAACGTTAAATAGTTTCTAATCGATTAGCATTATTAAGCATTCCACAATTTAGCGTGCTCCACTGCATTAGCTTTCGGTTGCGCCTCTAGTGAGTATTGGCTGTCATTGCTTAGGTATTGACGATAACAGAACCACTGATAAGAGCCATTCTGTGGCTTACTGCATATGATGCACCAACAACTCCAGGCAACAATTATGACATCACCCACAGCACAATCAACAAGGAAAGAATTACTTTGAGGCCACTGGAAGCAATGTCAACCATCCTCAGTTTACTCAGCCTCGGTAGGTTCGGACCAAAGACCTACTAAAAAGGGTGAAAGCTGAAATCAAGGCTAGCCCTCGCAAAAACATTCAACACCTAGCCTGTGACTGATCATGAAGGACCTCCAAGCCTTAAGTGCTACGGAGTCGCACTGACTGTGTCATCAAGATGGCATCGCCTGCAACTCGAGGTTCTTGGGAGACATCCTGGGGTTGTAGGAGTTTTGGCAGAACTTCCGGTCACTGCCCAGCACAAATGTTAAGTCTCTTGACTGTCATGTGTGATGCCCATGAAGGAGGAAGGCTGTGTCATCACCAATAGCAATCTCTGCGCTGCTATGAACAAAGAGTGGGCCACTACATCAATCAGCACCGTTGCTAAGGTACCCGTAGCCTTTCCAGCAAAGCCAAGTGTCCTGTGGGAGATGAAAGCTCTCCAAGCAACCAGCGTCTTCTCATGGGAAAGTAAGTAAAGAAAATATTCATTTCTTGTGTCTGCTACTTGAACTGCAGCAGTCTCATCGTCCTGATGAAGCAGATGTAAGTGTTCCATCTAATCTGGAATGAGAGTAATTCCTTGCCACATCTCAGTTGGCAGCAGGAGTTGTCACCATGGTTGACAACCTCACAGAAGTGGTGCAGAGGTCACACAGGCCACACAAACCCTTCATTGCACCCTTTTCCAGCCACCTTGAGTTGAAGTATAATAGTTGTAATTCACTGGCCTTTCCTGTCTGAGAGAGCCCTGAATGGCTCAACGCACTGTTCCCTTTTTTGTGCCATGACAAAGGTGGAGTAAGAAGTCTACGAATATAGCTGTTGGAGGCGTTGCCACAAGGGGCTGATCTTTTGCTATGAACGACCAGAGAAAAAGGACCAAGTAGTCTGAACCGCCAGGAAGATCCTACCGGAGGGCAGGAGTGACATGAGCAGCAACAGCAACTTGCAGTAGCACCTCCAGGCCAGCCTCGGCTCCGGCTTCTCTCTGGTCAGCTCTGTCTGGGAAGCACAAGAAGACGATTCCCTGCGCAAACATTACGTACCATTGGACGAAGATCTCGGTGGAGATATGAGCGTATAGGTGACCAAATCTGCACTTAGTTGTCCGAGATTGGGTGCAAAGGCTCCTGTTGTTGCGTTGATGCTCTCCGAAGTGACCTACACATAGGTGTCCCTTCCCACCGCCTGCTCCAGGACGTCGGCAGTCGTCTCCTCCTCCTCTTTAACTTCCCAACCCTGATGGCCTCCGCTGAGGAGAACCTGAGCCGAGCAAGGGAGCGTCTAGAAGCTAGCCTCGACCTTGCTCATTCTCGTCCTCGTCTATGATCCCAACCAATCACACTTTTGCATTATCTCAGAAATGTTTCCACATGTGACAGCCCTGGAAGACTCGGCCGGACGCAGACCCGTCTAGTACGTCTGGGCCTATTTACACCTTGATTCATCGTACAAGGAGAAACAACCGGCCACAGAGAGGGAGCTCAAATCAAATGTGAGTCTCAGTCTGTCCGTGACTTCTCTGCTCTTCCGAAGATCATGTTCCTGGTGGGCCTGACGGGCGGCGTGGCCACCGGTAAGAGCACTGTGGCCGGGATGTTCCGCTCCCTGGGCGTGCCGGTGGTGGACGCCGACGTACTGGCGCGGCGCATAGTCGAACCAGGGCGACCGGCCTACAAGAAAATCTTGGCTGAGTTCGGCGCCGACGTCGTCCTCTGTCCGGAGACGGGAGAGCTCGACCGCGCGGCGCTGCGGCGGATTGTTTTCGAGGACGAGGCCGCGAGACGTCGACTCGACGCCATTACCCATCCGATTATCTGCAGAGAGATCTGTTGGGAAGTGGCCAAGCTGGCGCTGCTGTCGGGACACCAATACGCTGTCCTTGACCTCCCATTGCTCTTTGAGGCTGATGCTTCAGCCACATCGTCCTTGTTTCGGATGACCTCGTACCTCCACCAGATTGTCGTCGTCACCTGCGAAGAAGATCTCCAGTTGCAGCGTCTGATGGAACAGCGTGGACTGAGCGAGCGCGAGAGCAAGCTGATGATCGCGGCGCAGATGTCCTTGGAGGACAAGAGTGCCCGTGCCGATTTCGTGTTGGAGAACTCCGGATCGGAACAGGACACGCGGAAGCAGTTGCTCGCAGTCCACCAAAAACTCGCCGCATCCTGGTTGCACTGGAAAATCAGGCTCGTGCTGGGACTCGCCATGGGTGGAGTCTTCGGCATAGCCATCTGGGTGGCCAAGAAGGCTACAACGCGTAGATGAAAGAAAATGCTGAAGAAGTGTCAGACAAGTTTCGGAGATGGAAGGAGAAGCTATTTTTGTAACGCAAGGAAACACTGCGAGGAGTACCTCCAGCTGCTTAGAGCATATTGATGTACACTGCAAATGCAAACCACTTGTCCGAGGTCCCGATCCCAGTGGCGTGATTGCTTGAGCCGCAGAGAATCTGCAGGACTCCCTGGGCTTCCCTGCACGCATGAACATATACGGAAAGGTGCGCGCGACTTCGAGCGCGGCCACCTTTTCGTCACCTCTCATCGTTGGTTGCAGCCAAATTGCAAGTTTCTCTGAGCAGGACCTAGGCTAGGCAGGATGCAGGTTTTAGGGCTCTTTCTCATCACGCAGTAGAGTAGTCTTTGCGTATACCTAAGTATATTTTTATCTCGAATATTTATCATTCCTCCGCATACATACGGAACGTATCACAAATGAAAAGATTAAGTGAACTATTTTGAGAAATGGTGCGATCAGAAATGAGCTATGTGCATTTTTCTTTTAAGTTTGGATTTTGGTAAAGTGCTGCTGGGCCTCATGATGAAGTTGCAAGTCTGCATGATGCAATCTGCACTTGCCCAAGAGGGTGAAGTAGCTCTCTGTCGGCAAACTTGCATGGTAGTACAAGCGCACCAAAGGAGGAATGTGGGAGATAGCTGGACACCGCTACGACAAATCAAGCACTCATTATCGCCGCAGCTACCACCGTCGTCTTGAAGCAGGTAAATGAAATGCGCGATAAGGTCTTCATTATCTTCAGTTAAAATAGCATTCTTTATAGTACAGGATGAGTCAAAGGAAATGGCCTATACAGTGTATCTCGAGTGACAAAGGGTCTGTCATGCTCCAAGGTGCTCTTTGGAAAGAAAAGCTTTAAGAACTTGTAGTACACATGACATCTTTTCCGTGGCAGGGTACAAGTAAAGAAATTGCTGGTCATGAGCTGACTTTTTCATGTTTCCTGGGTCATTGTTGGAGAACCGAGCATGGAGCATCACACATCCAGTGACACCAGATAGTCAGTTAGGTCTTCACTTTTGACTCAACCCGCATGTATAGGCGCATGATGCTCCTGGTTGTTTTATACGACTTCGATCTATGCAGGAGATCTCCCCGAATGTTTATCCCATGGCGTAGGACTTTGTCCACTCCTTGGCATTCCTTATGGCCTCTGCCTCGTTTACCTTCCACAGCTCAGCGACATCGTTGGCCAAGGGGTCGTCGGGGTTGGGAGCCGAGAGCAAAGCCTGAATAGACAGGAGGACGGTGCGAATCTGAAGAGCTGGACTCCACTTGTCTGCAACGTACTTCAACTTAGTCACGGCCACTCTGCTAAATGTCGTCACTTTCTTACCCTTGAGGATATCCAGACAGATGCGACCAAGCTTATCGATGTTGGGGTGATAGATTTTAGTAATGAACCGAACCTTGGGAGCAGACATCGGGTAATCTTCTGGCAAGAACAACTCCAGCTTGAACACGCCCCCTTCGAATGGGGAGCCTTCAGGGCCTGAAGGAATGAGAACAATATGACTTGCAAAGCATTCATTGGACTTTCGGAATGACAAATAAATCTACATATCAGACGTCGCTCGTATTCGTCGCAATTTATAACGTTGACTCCAGTCCATTAGCCATAACATTTTTTGCCCAACCTGCAGTGGACAGCCCCTCCTCCAGGGGACCCCTTAGGCCCCGGCCAGCGAGTTATAATAAAATCCATGGGCCTGCCCATACTTGATGGAATCCCTGGTGGGGATCACACCTTGTATACAACCATCCTAATCACCTTGGCATGGCTCGGTGGTCTCATAGGACACTCCTTAGGTGTAGCCACCCATCCGTTACACAGACTGGGGCGACCCCTTTAGGCTCACCCTTGCTGTTGACGGTCTCCACCCTGCCATCCCTTCCTTTCAGGGGCAAAACGAGCAGTTTACTTAAAAACTGGCTCCCTTGCAGTCAACTTTCTCTTTGTCGAATTGTCCAATGACTGCTGTTGACTCAAAACCACCACCACACGTGGAAAGAAGCAACCAAGACTAATTCTACGTGGACAATTCGACTTCACTTATCAGACTTGACCAATCTGATACGACATCGCCTCCCGCAATGTAAGAGACTTCATTGCAACTCAGCCAAATGCTTGAGCTGCTCTCATGCAAGACGCATTTCAAACCTTTTCCCGGAAAAAATATCACTCGTTCAGAATTTTCCGTCAATCCAAGTGAGTCCATTGGTGTTGCTTTGATAGGATATCTTTGTTCTGCAACAGAGGCAGTTTCAGTGCTCTCACCGGCCACCACGACGTGGAAATATCTGGCATTGGTTTCATCCGGCACCGCAGAGATCCCCGGGACCGGCTCTTGCATGAGGCGCTGGGTCTCCTGGTGGTGAAGACGGTGGATGTAACATTCTCTTAAATTGTAGTACAGTGCGTCAACAAACTCTCACCTTGACGATCCTCCTGGGCAACCCCGCCATGATGTATTTAGATCGCAGTCCTCCTGGCTGGCGGAGGCGACGGCACCGGCCACGGAGGAGAACGTGAAGAAGGAAACTTGGATGAACTCCGAGCAACCAGCGATTTGCAACGCACCAGCTCAGCTGAGGGAAGGAGGAAAAAGTAGCGGTGGTAGCGCCGCAAGCGCGCGGCAGCAGCGCAGCTCTCGAGTCGGGCCAATAGGGATGGGTGAGCAACGATCACGAGCGAGGTCGGATCACGAGCCGTCGCCCTCGATGAACGTTGGCCAAGACGTGGAGAAAGACTTGAGGGAGATTTCAAACTGCTCCTGGGCGAAGCGAGTAAGCGGCAATGAAGAACCGACCTGAACGGAGCAAAACTAAGCTGCCTTAGTCAAGCCCGACAGTTCTTTCTAAAGTCAACATCGTTTGCTGATAATTCAGTTGATTGGAAAAAAAGGCTCCTTTTTTCAGTTGATTGCCTTCTAGGCTCGGCTCAGGATCGAGTCGAGTTCTCCACCGTGTTGACGATTCCTCCAGACTCCGCGAGGGTCGCGCGCGGCGCCAGCGACGCCAACGACTCCTTCCCTGTCCTTTCCCTCCCCTCGGGCTGAATGGCCGCCATCTGGCGGCGCGGTGCGGCTGCAGCGTTGACAAAGACCTGGGCTGTGTTGCAGCATCCATCGTAACAAAAGACTTGTTCCGTCTCTCCGCAACCGGTTGTGGGACGTGAGCGACATGTCTACCGATTGTAAAGAGGACTGCACGGCAGTTAAGTTGCCGGTGGCCACCTACATAGGTGCACTTGCCAATGCGTACGACGTGTTTGATCATGAACAAAGTTCAAGTATGAACTCGAAGTGTAATTCATTGCACTCTACAAATAACAATCACAGGCATCATTGCTGCAGAGCAAAGAAGTTAATCTTGACAGGCACGAAGGTTGATGACGAGTCTTCTCCTTTCCTGCTCACCTTCAACCTCAGATCTTTGCACTGGTAGAGCCCGGGCGCGGTGATCACGATTCCCAGCGATAGGCAGCGGGTCGCCTTGGGTGCGAGGCGTAGTTGCGAGTTGACCGCGCCCACGATGGTGCAGCAGTCTCCGTCCGAGTCGGCATCTCGGTCGACATTTCCCTTTTCATCAGATGACGCCAGGTGCGCCGAAACGACGAATTCTTGTGTGGCGCTGGTGTTGCGCACGGACACGCTGCACGGAACCACGCAGGTGGCGCCCGCCAAGAAGTCGTGGCGTATGCAGGGACTCACGGACACTGACACATGGCAAGCGGAGTTGCGTTTTCTATCATTGCCCTCCGTGCGGTTGTGGCGAGGTATAGCGTTGTCCCCTCCGGTGCTTCTCATCTTCTTTATCGGCACCACCAGCTGGCCAACTACCGGGTTGTTGCCGGAGCCCTTCCAAAAGATAGACAGGATATCCCCGGCATCAAGAGAGGGCGCGTACGGCACGGCGGACTGCTGCGGGTCCTTTTGAGAGAAGGAAAACTCTGATTTAAGGAAGTCCACGTATGGTGAAGAATGCACAGCGAAGGCCTTGGCGTTGCGGCAATAAGAGCTGGAGAACACAAGGAGCTGTTGCTGTCGGCCAGATAGAGCCTTTTCATGTGGCTGCTTCGATGATGTGTCAATTTCAACTTCGCCGACGCTTGACTGTAAACTGAGAGCAAAAGACTCTCCTCTGGAGACGATGGCGCTCTCGTTGCTCGTCTCCAGCAGACAGAGTCGTCGCGTGTGACTGATCAGACTAATCTGGGTAATGAATATCTTCTCGAGGGCTTTGTTCTCAGCGCCTCCACTCTGATCCCTTTTGCTGATGTTACTGACGTGTGCCACGATGCTTTCATTGTTCCGCTGTGCAAACGCCTCGGGACAACTGCCCACCGAAGCTGAAGCAGTAATGGATGGCAACACCTTAAACTTGAATGTCCTGTTCACGATCCGGTACTGAGCTCGTGGCAGTCCCCCACGTCCTCTGGGCACGGAATCCCCTTCATTGTCGTCATTGTCGTTCGCATGCCTCTTTTTGTCTTTTCGCCTTTTCTTCTCATAGTAGAAGAACAGTCTCACTTCGTTCATGCCTAGCTTGGATGGACCCCTAATCCACAGGGCAATTTTCTCGACCTTTCCAGGGTCCAGGGTGCCGTTGGCAAGATGCACCGGCACAAAGTCAAGGGGAGTGTCCTGACTCTCGCCGTCCACTAGCGTTTGCCGAAGAAGAGGATCCGAGATCACTGGGAAGTCAAAGAGTGACGAAGGATTGGAGACTTGAGCAGTTTGCTGTCGGGACCCCAGTGAGAGTATCCCTGGAGCGTCGTGGATGAGATGGAGCTTTGTCAAAGGGACGGGACCTTCATTGACCAGGGTAACCTCGAGGCAGCGCACTTCACCCTGGAAGAGTGTCTCAGGCATGGTACCAAGGTCCAAGTTCAGTCTCGGTAGCTCCTCGCCCACCTGTACAAAAAGATAGACACACGGCACGTGGAAGAGTGCAATACATACAGCTTCAATGAAGGATTGATTACCTGGACCTTCAGCCGGTGGTCTAGCCTGTACGTGACCGACGTCTTGTGGTCCTTGGTAGCCTGCAGCCTCGGACCTGTCACCTTCAGGTCCTGTCTTCCTCTAATGGTATAGTCAGTGGCCTCGGACTGCGAGAATTGCGCCTTTAGACTATACTCTATGCCATGGACCTCCAACTCCCCTGGCTGCTTTAACGTCAACCCGAGTCTCAGCACCGTCGCGGAGGTGCAGCCTTTTGACTGCAAAGTCACTGGCTCCGACGGGCAGTGACTCTCAGCTATGGCCTCTTCCGGTTCGTTTAAGACGGAGGTTTCTCCTTCTTCTTGGCCTACTCCTTTCTTTTTGAATCGCCAAAGCAGCTTCACCTTCTTCAGCACGAGAGGCGCGTGGAAGCGATTTTCCAGCGGTATCAACCATCGGATCTGGTGAAGACGAAGAGGTCGAAGATGTCAATGCACTGGAAGATCCCTCAAGTGTACGATACTGCACAATTACCTGCTCTCCAACGACTCCCTGAGGCACTAGGCTGTTATTAGTCGTGTCGTCTAAGACACCCTGACATGATCGCGACAGAAACATCAGTTCCTCTCCACTCACTCTCTCCGCTATCACTCTCTCCAGAGCGTGCCAGTTTGCCGTCGGTACTTTCATCTGAAAAACATGGTTGCACGCCTTCCAAGCAGTCCGTGACCAAAAGTGGTCTTTCAGTTCACACTCACACTGTATTCCTTCTCCTTCTCTCCTGTGAGATCAAGGACACACCGCTGTGCATCGAAGTGGGGCACCGTGATCAAAGCCGCCTTCTTGTCTTCTTTCTCCCTCATGTGGTGAAGGATGAAGAACTCCCGGAGTTGGCACATTTGCAAGGCTAGGGAACTGCTGCTGTTGCTCAGAAGAAGATCGTTGAAGAGGCTTGCGGCAGTAGAATGATCCTTCATGAGCAGAGCTTGGTGTCCGAGCGTGTAAAGGATGTGGTCGTCGGCAAGAGTCCAGCCGTGACCCTCGTACACCTTAACAATGAAAGTCAAACATAAAGAAGGGATGGCAATTATGGGTCGTGTCAAAATACCTGGAAGCCCTGTCGATATGTGCGGATGGAGTGGCGTTTCTGACCGGCTTTGGAGTAGCGGTAGGCGGCGAGGATGACGTGGAAGGCGTACTTACGCACCAGAGCAGGGGTGGACAGCAGGTAGCAATAAGAGGCTTGTTCAAAGAGCAAAGCGCTCCTCAAATCCTTCGACTCGCTGGTCATTCTCACCAGGCAGCTAGCAGCATCATAGAACCTGTGAATATGTACACTATTGTTTTCTCGTCTCGACTACACAGCAGTCCAATCTTACTGTCCAAGATATTTCAGGCACAGCGAATTCATGAGCGTGGCTCTGACCGCGAATTCCGGCATTTGGCACACTTGTAGATATTTGGCGATGCTGTCCTCCATGTAGTGGGCGGGATACTTTTTGGCGCTGTCAGCACCTTGCAAGAAATTGGCCAGGGCACACATCTCCGTGGCGCCCGAGTAGTAGTTCCAAGCTTCATCACTCTGAAAACATTGAAGTCCTGTGTGACAAGAGCTCTTCGAAAAATCGTCATGATCGCTCACCTGGAAGTCTTTCTTGCACGAGTGGTAGCAGTTGTAGGCGTGCTTGTGCATTCTCATCATAAAATAAAAGTCCCCAAGCTTTCTCATATGAAGTTCTGGGGCCTCTTTGCTGTACACGACGCTGGTGCCGGCGGCGATGGCGGCTCCTCCCTTGTTCTGGCCGAACCATCGCTTGGCGCCGCTCAAAAACGACCTGCTCTTCCGGTTCGTTACGATCTCCGTCATCAGGCGCATCTGTCTCTCTACATGAGGGATCAAACCTCTGATGCAGAACCTGAAAAACGAATACACTTGCCGTATGCAAATCATGTGCGCGTTTGATCAAAGCTTCCAGATAAATACGCACTCTCGTACAAAGATCCTTATTCTGTCAATGTCGTTGGGAGTCAGGTGCCCGGCGATGTTGGCGGGCGTCACAGGGGACAGCTGCTTCTTGGCTAAAAACTCGGGCGGAGGAGGCGATTCAGGAACATTGTTGACAGCCATGAGAGGATGCTCGACGTCATCACTACCCTTCTGTTTCTTCTCGCCATCGTTCGTCTTGGACGTCGAGATTGCTGCAGCGACAGAAGACTCGGTAGTGGTGATGACGTTGGCACCAAGGCCCTGGCGACGTGCGTCCACGTTGCAGAAGCGGTGACTATGACCCAACCAATGATCGGAAATGTTGCCCGACGAGCTCGGGGGGTTGCTGTTGCTCTTGTGATCGCTAGAAGGGGTGCTGCTAGCGTTCTTCGAATTTACTTGAAGCAAATGACAAGCGTTTGCTCCAAAGGCAGCCTTCATCTTGTTGAGCGAGTCCTGCGCGGCCGACTCTTGCCCACCGTCATATGCGTCGTGGATAAGCAAATAGAAGTGGAGAACGCTGCCAGGTGAAGAGGAAAACTGCGGGTGTGAACCAGGCTTGTCGTGCTGATGTCTGTAAATTAAACTCTGTCGTTAGTTCACCTGGAGGAAAGGTAGTTCTATGTTGCTTCAGACACACCTGTACTGCCTGTCCCCAAGTCGCCGCAGTTCAGCGACCACATCGGTGCATGCTGAGGAGACGGCAAGTACGCAGCCGACGTGGTGGCGCGAGAACTCATGATCGGCCGCGGGAACTGAGTGCATGTAACACCTCATCCATATGTCAAACCAGGGAGTAAACGCTGGAGCCTCCAGCGACCATCGAGCTCTTTCGCCGGCGATGCCATCGAACACCCTGGTAGTCATGGAGGAGCCATCCTCGTCCGAACAATTTGCAAGTAAGTCTGACACCAATCTGTTGTTGACTATTCGTGCCGGGTCCTTGAAAAAGTCATTGAAGTTGATGCAGAGGCCAGAAATTCCATGATTGACGCCCTCGGGGTCCTTGACGGTGACGTCGGAGAGCAGCTTGGAGAAGGGCTGAAGCAGTTCGGTGAGCGTGAGGTTGTTTTTGGCGCACACTGCCTCGGCATCCTCGCTAGCCAGTACCGCCACCGCCGGGCTGAAGTAGTCCTGCACCCACTCCTGAGGAGTGATCCGGCGGGAGGCTGTCGTCTTGGTCATGACGACCCTGGCTCAGGAAAAGGGGAGTTTCTGGGTCCTGACCACGGCTTTGGCAACCTCCCGCACCCCACTTCGAGCAACTTGAGCTCGCCGGTGCCTCGTTTGTAGGTTCATCATGGCCTACTTGGTCCTCTCAAGATTCATGATGTCGCTGATACTGTCATCCTCCGAGTCGTCCTCCTAGCAGAAAATCTTTCTAGAACAGTTTTTCTGTACTCACGACACAGCTGCAGCCAGCTGACCTGAGGAGAGCCACAGTATAACTAGTACCTAGAAGGGCCGATCCAGGCCAGCCAGTGGTGCCGGGATCGATGGCAGCGCTCCAAGCGGTCAACGTGTTGAAGCACAGATGCTCCAGCTACACAAAAGTCGGAATTCAAGGACCCTGTGACGTTGCACAGGAGGGGGCTACACAAACGCGCGATAGCTCTTTGGAAAGCTCTTGCAATGCTGTACACGAGACATCACTGATGATTTTCAAAATAATACACCGTGTTCCAGATATTTCGCCTTAAATATTCAATAATTTTCAGGGTAGGGCAAGCCATGTGGTAACTCTTCTCTTTGCTTGGTACCGTCGGTACCATCAGCAAAATGTGTCACAAAACCTCACCTACTATTCGCACATGTGAAGACGGTGTGTGCGTGGATGCGTCTGCGTCTGTCCGCGACGGACTCCTGACTTTTGCGTGGCTGATTTGGGCGTGGAGCTCGTGATGAGTGCAGAACGCGGGATGAGGGTGGAGCTCGCGATGAACGCGTGTTGCCTGGAGCGGTTGATGAGCATGTGAGGCCCGTACGTCTCTCTATTGGACACACGCACGCACGTGTACCCAAACACGCACTCACGCACACAAGGGTAGAGAGAAGATGGGTCTCTCTGGAAATTAAAGGTCCCGCGTCATATTCCCACGCAGTCAAGGTTCCCACGAAGTTGCTAAAAAAATGTCATCTTTTCCTCTCAGTAAACAAATTACAGCTCAATTTCTGCTGAAACTGTGCAAATTGGTGCAAAATGCCCGTAATATCTCGTGTACAGCATTGCAAGAGCTTTCCAAAGAGCTATCGCGCGTTTGTGTAGCCCCCTCCTGTGCAACGTCACAGGGTCCTTGAATTCCGACTTTTGTGTAGCTGAAACATCGGTGCTTCAACACGTTGACCGCTTGGAGCGCTGCCATCGATCCCGGCACCACTGGCTGGCCTGGATCGGCCCTTCTAGGTACTAGTTATTCTGTGGGAGAGCTGAGACTGATCGTGGCACTGGCGTTAGGCATAGTGAACGTGAGGGACTTGGCCCGGGCCCACTGGATCGATCTGATCCATCTCCCTCAGTAGGCTCGAAAGCTCGTGAGTCAAATCCAACCTCAACGCTTGCAACGGCCCGAGGACCGACTCGTCCGACTCCGGGAGCAGAGCAGCAGCAGCACCTCTCAGCCGCCGTCCTCGCGCAGTCGCCGTCGCCGACGCTGTCTCAGTTGCTGTCGCATCCGCTGCCGCCCTACTGCCAGCCAGTCGCTGTTGGAGGTCGGAGCGGAGCAATGTGCCCGACTGCGAGTGCGGAAGCAAAGAGCACCGGCTCAGCTCACTACACAAGGAGTTGGCTATTTGTCCGGCCCAATGAAGACGTCGGAAAAGAGAGCAAAAAGGCCCCCAGCGCCAAGCCCGATGCCTGTGCTCTCCTTGCTGCTCTGCTGGGCCTAGCAGCGGTTAGTAGAGCTTGGATGTGAAGTTGGATAGAATAGTCTTCATCCTGGCCCTCGCTTCTCCCGAGGTGGAACAACTTTCGTGATCGTGGAGGACAGGCAAGAGGGAGCGGAGCGCCCCAACGACACCGTCAGGGACGGGCCAATTTAGCTCTTGCGACCAAGCTGCGCAGAGACAAGTGGGGTCCAACCTCTTGTGGAGTGCCACCCCCTTGTCTTCACAATGGGTCGCGGATCGTCGATCCTGTTCCTCTTGGCATTACCACCACTGGCCTCCGCGTCATTGACGCCGACTTTAATCAAGTCGCCAGACGTGGATAGTCTGATGGTGTCTGAACGAGGTCACGGGATCCAGCTCTTCTGCTCGATCAATAGATCAGAAGACCAATCTTCCACGTCGACGACAACCCCGGACGACTTCTTTACGGGGTCGGGGTCGACTTTGGAGGGAGAATCAGAGACTTCGGGGATCACGTGGTTTCGACGTGACGAGGACTCTGACGAGTGGGAGGCCATCTCGGAGGACCACGTGACATTGAGTGAAGATGGACGCAAGTCTGCCCTTTACATCAAAGAGGCTGACGCGGAGCATGGAGACTACAGGTATTATTACATCTGTGTTACATCTATGTATAACTTCATGTTGACATGTTACTCGGCAGGTGTGTCCTCGGCGGAAGCGATGTTGAACATCACTGGAAGGTTCTCCCCCACTTCAAGTTGCTAAGGATGGAAAAGTCAATGGAGGTGGTGCAGGGCGAAGACATGAAGCTGTACTGCCGCCTCCACTCAGCCTCTATCCGGGAAGGCAATCTCAGGTTCTTGTGGTCGCGTCTTCCAGAGAAAGCTCTGAAAGCGAACGTCTCCGCCGAAGAAGAGAAGGATCTGACTCCCTACGTTGGCAAGAGTGACATCGATGCTCACATCAAGATCGCTCACCGAGAGAGCGAGAGCGTCCTTAAGCTGGAGGATGCCGTCTACTCAGACAGGGCTGTCTACAGGTAGACAGACATGCCTGTTGTGAGCTCGTATGCCAAGTACTCTACTCAGCTTCCTTTTAGGTGCAAGGTAACCCTGGAACGCGATGGCGACAAAGATGCTGTTCATGATAGCACGCAAACGCTTGTCCGCGTCAAGGACAAATACGCCGCACTCTATCCGTTTATCGGCATCGTGGCTGAGGTGATCGCGCTGGCGCTCATCATCTTCCTTTGTGAGAGGGGCAAGGGACAGGGAGACGTCGACGATGAGGACGACGACAACTACACCAGTACCGGGGGCAGCAACAGGGCTGGAAACAGCGGAAACAACGCGGCCGTCGTAAGGCAGAGAAAGCCTTAGAGAGCTTCCAGTAAGCAGTGATGACGCTGCTGAAGAAACTGCTGCTGCCTTTTCATTGAAAAAGCAATTGTCTTAGTCAATCCTCCATCCAGTGTGAGCCAACATTGCATAATTGCCGTCAAGCCTTAACGTGAAGACACAGTAGTCAGTCGAGCATGTATTGGAGCTACTGGTGTGGAGAGTGACACTTCTGTTGAGGTCTTGCGTATTGTTCGTATTTTGAGAGCTTGTTTGTTCCTTCACATGTTATAAAAACAGTTTTTAACTAATACTCTGGATAGAAGAAATAATACAAGAACATATAACGGGTGGAAGCTTAGAGTTTGCACTAGTTTTCGTCAGGTGCTGATTAAATTGACATGATTTTTTTATGTGAAATGGTAGCATCAATCCACTACAAACCAGGAAACGTGTCAGATCACTGGTTTTCTGCTGAAAAAGCAGGAAGGAAATGCTCAATCGAAAGCAATGGTATGAGCTGATGGGCAGGTTTTTTGCTGACAATTCGACCCGTGGTTAGGCATGCACTGTTCACCACTTCATCAAGGCCAGGGGGATGAAAAGGCCCATACCACATCATCTGTAAGTGGGAACAGAATGTTGCAATCGTTCATCAGCCTGGAAAAGCTTGCAATCCTGTCAAAAAGCCCCACCGAAAGGTCAGCCAGCTAGTGAAAGCAGCACTTCTGCACTGTCTCATACCGAAAATGGGGCTACTGGTTTGGGATCTCTCACACATATGTATGTCGGTAAGATTTTGAAGGAGGATATCATTCACGGAAAATGCGAGAAGGGCCAAAAATATCATGGTGACGAACTGCAGCAAGCTAAAAAAAGATGTGGAATTTTGAGAAGGTACTTTTTCCAGCCATCAGGGACAACAGTGTCACGGTGAGTCCTATTTTTCTTTACAAAATGAATGTTGCCTTGGCAATGATGGATACTATGTCCAGAAGAACACCCCCCCTCGATGATGTGCCAACTTATATCCGAATACAACCACATGATAGGTATCCTGCAAAGGTTACAGTCTGGTTAGCAATCTCAGAATGTGGAATTTCTGTTCCTTCCTCGCATCCTCAAGAAGTATCAGTTGATGCCAACATGTATCATAATGAATGTATAAAAAGAGAGACTTGCTCCCTTCGTTGACACCCACCATGCAGTTGGAGGTTCTTACTTTTGGCCAGATCTCGCAAGAAGCTATTATGCAAAAGATACTATATAGCTTTTCAATGTTGAACACATTGCCTTTATTCCAGAAGCAGCCAACTCTCCTGATTGTCCTCAATTGCGGCCAATTGAAGATTTTTGGGGGCGGTTGGAGGCAAAAGTCTATGAAGGTGGATGGGAGGCAAAATCATTCCGTGCTTTGAAGCAATGATTCAGGAAGAAGTTGGAAGAGTTCAAACCAGAACACTGTCAGACTTCTAAGGAATGTTAAGTCTAATTTGAGAAAAGCAGCTGATTATGGTGTCATGTCTGAATCATTAAGAAATTTGAAATCAACATGTCCACAGCTTTTATATGGCATGCACCCTACAAAATTCTTATTTTTGCGGAGCAACAACAATTTTAAAGTTGTGGAAACTCTAAGCTTCCGCCCGTTAGTCCGGAGAAGTTACCCCGATTACGGGATGAGGACCACACGTGTCCATGGCGGTGGAGGGCGGCGATGCGTGTCGAAAGGACTGAACCACACCGGGATTGTCCGACCCCGGGGAGGACGCGGAGATATGACCGTAGTAATGGGACGCCGCGAGCTGAGACCGGACGAACCGGTGGACCGGAGAGGGCCGAACTGCGAGAATATATCAGACCGAACGACCAGCAGCCAGAAACCCTGGTAAACAACGCCAAGAAGCCACAACTGGGCAGCCGAGGAGAACGCTACTGAGAGACCACCGAGACGTGAAGAAGGAGGAGGTCGGACGCCCATTAGCAGAGAGATTAGAACTCGTTAGCAGCCCCGATCAGGTTACAGATGCGCACTCATCAACACCGACAGATGGGAACCACTCCGAAGCGGCGCCTTCTTCTCTTCCACAGATCCCAGATCTCCACCCCCAAACAAGAAGTCAGAAGCATAGAGGTAGGTGTCAGAACGGAGAGTGACCAGAAGACTCCGCAGATTCGGACAAGGAGGAACCACCCAGGAAAAGATGGACCACGGACACAAGGACCCATCGGCCAACTTCTACATCATATCTACCGATCAGTTCAAGGCCGTTATGGATGGAATCCGTCAAGTCTCCATCGCCGCATCCCTAGAAGTCGTCCAAACCTTCCTTGATGAAAGGCCAGCAGACCAGCAACCAGTTCACGCAGATGATCAGAGGGATACCCATGCCCCCGGACTGGACGTCGTCGAGTTCTCCAAATGGCGTACCTGGAAGGAGCGATTCGTTGCCACGGCAGAAATCAATGGTTGGAGCCACGCTAGGGCCCGAAAGGAACTCGCTGTTTGCATCACAGGAGAAGCGAGAGACTTGATTAGCGATATCACCCTGGTTCCTACGGATGGCACTATCAACACCAGTTACCTCCCGGTCTTGGACCAAATCGAGAACCTTATCATTTCGAGTTCCGACTTGGACGGGGCAAGGGACGAACTCGCGTCCGCCCAACAGGAGCCAAACGAGGACATCCTCAAGTGGCGGAACCGCGTTCGGGTCCTATGGATGCGAGCCCATCCTCCGAAGACCGTCGAAGACGCCGAGGAAGACAGAATGCTTATCATCCGATTCCTTGAAGGATTGAAAAATAAAAGAACCAAAGTGCAGACATGGAACTTCCTCCCTCGCCGGCTAACGGAGGCCGCCCAACGGGCCCAGAACATAGAAGCAGGTGCCCTTATCTTCGGCACCGCCGACGGACCCTCTTCCAGTATCAACGCTTTCCATACCGGGGGGAGCAGGGTCCGGAAGGCGTTCAAAGCCAAGCGACCGACCTTACGGACAAATGCACGCTATACCAACCGCCGACTGCAGACCAAGGGCCAAGGAGGTCGGAAGGGGGCACCGGGAGGCCGGACAACATGAGGGCGATCGCAGCGCTACAGGGGCAGGAAGATGTGCAGGCTCAAGAAGAAGAAAAAGGTCTGGTAGAATTCTGTTATTGTTGCTGTCTGCGTTTTTCATATTGACGTGCAGTTTTTAATGTGAATTCTCACTCATGCGCCTTGGAGGGTATGCGACGGTCTTGGATTCGTTAAATTGAGCAACAATCAACGCATTGAGCAAAATACAGTTTCCTGAAGGGCCAAAGATCCAAGTTTTAGTGTCACAAACGAATGACTGAAGATATCTCGCTTATGGAAGCATAAAACGATAGCCAGAATTATTTTGAAATCAGCGACAAGGATTAGGAGACTTATTGCAGCTTTGGGTTCAAATAACGGAATCCAGATGATGACAGGATTCCTGCAGAAGGCTTTACAACACCTCAGCAAACTAGTGACTGCAGTTCCAAAGCCCTTGCCTACATTTCAGATTGTTTAGCCCAAAGCCTTCAGCTGAAATATCCAGAGCTGTGAATGTTTTCCTTAGATGACAAGGAGCTCTCACCATGGACAATGCAACTGTCATGAGAAGGCCTCATGTCATATTACGGCACCCCCGCCTGAGGGTCAATACAGGAAAAGAGTGTCGAAAGGTACCATTATTATGTAGTAGAGTATACCTCATGTCATATAGGGTTTACTGTTTTATAGCGAAATTTAATATCAATTTCACAACCTGACTTTTCTTAGGTCCCAACAATAGGAACTTGTGGTTGCTGTTTGATAATTGAACAAAGTTTCATGGTGCAACTGTAGATGAAGCAAAGAAGCCAATCGAAGGGCTCTGTGAAGATGTTGAGATTTCATTTCCTGACAAAAGATATCCTTAAAGCTTATAACATGGAAAGGCTTCACTTGCAAAAAAAAATCCTTTCCAACACTACACTGGATAGTTAGAACAGACATTCAAACGTGACGTTCGTGCAAAAGCATTTTTCTATTCTGGATATAAAGGTTCCAAAGTTGTCTGCACGAAATGTCTGGGGACTTCTTCCAGATAGACAACTTTCTTGAGGAGAGAGTTGTCGAACCATGAGATGATTGAAAACTCGATGAAAGACGTTGACGGTGGGTTCGTCCTTGACACATTCGACGCCAACCTGCTCACAGAGGTCAAAGACACCAACGTCGAAACGTCAAGTCATCCCAGTCCTGAATCCAAAATATGTCAAAAGTTGGTGTGGACAAGAAGAGAAAAAAAAAGAAATAATCTCAAAGCCACCTTTGTTCAGCTCTTGTCCAAGATTGAGCCCAAACCGGGGTCAATTGATTGATACCCCTCCAGTTCTTGTAAAACAACTTCTACAATGGTAAAGAATACCAGCATTGGATCTCGGACTCCGACCAATGGTGAGGACTGAAGGTCCTTTGGGACAAGTTGACAAGAAGTACAATAATTTCAGATTACTTTGGTGCTGCGTTTGTCGTGAGATGCGGCTGGCGCTGACTGAAATCATCCCTCGATTTTTTAGGGTCTGTATTTACTGAAAAAGGCTCTAATAAGAATATGTCCTTCACATCGACTGCTCAGATTTCTCTCAAGACTTTTAGCGACGGTCGTAGTCGTCGCTCGCCCGCAACAACGTTCGTGACGTCACCATTGAGAATCGTAGCATAAGTTATAAAACCTGTCTCTGACCCGCACCTTGGTTTTATTAGCTGAGAAGCACTGGGATCTTTTCTGCCTTCACCCTAATTGTGGATCCTTCTTCATTCATAGCAAAGATTTCGTCACAGTCAGGAAATTCCTTTTTCACCTCGATCAGACAAATTTCGCGTCTGTCTTTTGATGCAAAACAGCCTTGAGATGAACCGTTTCTGGTCCTTGCCTCCACTACTTTAATCCGCGATGATGACTTGATTGCGTCCTCATTAAGCTTGATGAAAGAGTCTGGAGCAATTTGATCGTTGAGCCACCTAAAATAACAAGTTTCCGAGCGATCCTTCCAGGGGCAAAGTTATGGATTGTACCTGTGATTGGCAAGGATGAGGGCGCAATTTTTTGACCAGAAAGCTTCTCCGCAATACTTGGCTATCTTCTGATGACTTTTCCTGGCGTGATAATCACTGAGGAATGTCGATCCTTCTCCCTGCGGTCTCATTCCACAGGGGTTCAGTGAAATGGCAGGCCGAGAAGCTTCTTTTACAGTGAAAAAGGCGTCAATGTCATTGAATCCTCTCTCCATGATGCCTTGGTCCGAGTGGACCAGGTCTAAACAATGTCCAAGCTCGTGGATGACGGCGCCCAAAGTTGTGGAGAAGCATCCGCCCAAATTGTTCCTGAAGATGAGATCAATGCTTTACCTAGTCATCAGTAAATTCATTTTTCTGTCAAGGACTTCAGCCTGATCTAAGTTAGACTTCTTCACCTGTATGCAGAGTCGTTCATGACTTTGAGATAATCAACAGGTGTGTTGTCCTTGAGCCAATCTTGGAATTGGTCCAGCCTCTCCGGCCAGGTGTGCAAGCATCCGGTGCCGAAGAGGGCGAGGCCACCACCGCCCAGAGCCACATGCGCCCGCGTTAACGCCATGACGTCAGAAAAGTTCACGGGAATGATGCCATTAGGGTTGATGTACCTGAATTAAATAACGTAGGTACATGTCACTGTTAGAGAATTACTGTCACCTGGTAGCGCTTGTAAAGGCCAAGACCTTGGTGTTGTCCCTACCCAAGCCGGCCTCCAGCAGTTCTCTGGCATGGGCGCTCCACAGTTCCTGACCCGTCATCGCCCAGGCCTCTTTCAATGTGAGCGCAGATTGGAAAACCGAGCATTTCTCGGGGAAATCCAGGGATTTTCCGGGAAATCCTGCATCGCGCAGGCTCTGGGCAAAGTAGCACTGGACAATTGTGGCTGCAAGGTCAATCCTCCTGCATGCGGAGGCAGCAGAGCAGTCATCCTCGGGCTTTTGAGTCTGGAAGTGTCCATCCGAGTCATGGTAGACGAGGTAGACGAGCCTGAAGTTGTGTTTTTGCCGGCGGGGGGAAAACTTGACGGTGAACATGAAGCTTCTGTTGTTGGCCAGCGTGAGATTGAAGATGTTGATGCCCCTGAAAAGCCGCGCCACATGCTTAAAGGCTCCATCCTTGGCCACAAAGATTTCACTGAAAAACAGTTTTCTTTTAGACAAAGAGCAAGGAAACTCCAGGTTGCAAGCTAGAGAAGATCCATACGGACCTGCTCGACTTATGTTTGGCATAAGCCTCAAATGGACCGTGTTGGTATTTGGCATGAAGTCAGTAGTATTAGATTAGGCCAACGTTCCTTTCTACAGCAGTAGAGCAATGAATGACAAGTTAGCTTGTCAAGACAAGCTTGGATCCATCACAACCAAAATACGGCCACAGACTTGGAAATCTATTGTGTTTTTTTATCAAACAGCTCAAAAAGATCCCTGCATCATAGAGAAAATACATGCCAGTGACGCAATGAGTCGCTGCTTCGGTCCAAAATGTTGGTTCACCCCTGGGAGCACGCATGCAATGAGTAGTCAAGACTTATCAACTCTAACTGAGTCTGCAATTGCTAGTCGTGAGTCTGGTCGAGCTCATGACGTTGAAACTTCGAGCTCTCGAATGCAAAGAGTCTAAAATGCTAAAAACTGTGTGCTGATTGTACCACAGCGATGAGACTGTCTAGTCGAGTCTCCTTACCCTGAATGGATGCTCTCATTACTCGTTGGCTCAGTCTGACAAATGCGTAATCGAACGTTCTCCTCTGTCGGCGTGTCAATTTTGCCCCTGATAAGAATCAACTGAGTTCTGGCGACTTCACCGTCACTGGGTGAATGAACGCGGATCCTCATATTGTGTTGTTTAAGTCCCTTTTCTTTTTGTGCGCAAAACTAATTTCTACTATGGGCTTTCTCGTGAAGCATTGTCAACCTCATAGGTTTGGTTCCTCCTTTAAGGGTACAGACGAAATTCGATGTAGTCACCTTCTCTGTAGTTGAAAACCTTACTTTAGTCAAATTTTGTCTGCTTACAAAACTTCCACCATATGGAACTTTGAGAGGCCTCACGTTTGGCATTTCAACAAATTTAAATGTCCCATTCTCATAATTCATTAGATTGCGCACACTTTGCCAGCAAAGTTTTTGCCGGCCTTTTTTGCGGATGATGTTCACGCCATGCGATTCAACGTTGAAGGTGTCAGGCCAGCTTCAGATGCGAAAAATCAGCAGGACAGCTGATTTTTTAAGTAATGTGATATAACTGGTCCTAAAGTAACTGACCATAATTAAATCCATGTTAAAAGCTTTACTCATCCTGGGCCGGAAAGGCCAACTTCACATGAGGTTCAGTTTAGTCAACTTTCTTCTCTGACCGGTTACTTGACTAAATCGAAGTTCGGCTTTCTGAAGCCAGCTGTATAGGATCGATGGAAAGCTGTTAGAGCTGCCAGCCTGATGAAAAGGTCTTTCTCTCCGTTGCATCGCACACCTTAGTCTATAGTAAAAATCAGAATGTACATGTTTTTTAAGGCTTTGTTCTAGTATATCTACCATTGTCAACGCTGCTGTGTTTTAATTATAGAACTCACTGAATCACACTTCTGAACATAGTTCACTTGCTCGCTTGCTCATGTCATAGTTCACGCAGAAAAGTTCGTGAGTAAATATCTCAAGCACAGAAAAGTTTACGAAATCGCGATTCGTGCAAAAATCCGAGTTCGACTATAGGATGTAAGAAGATAATAAGTTTCTGTGGACGATGTGACCATAGTATGCCTTGCATAAGTGCTCTAAGGTCCCCTTGACCATAAAGGAATACTTTTTTTCCAACTTCTGGAAGACAAGGTTCGGCTGAAGTACTTACTCCTGTTGGTTGTCATGCCAGGAATTCCATTGTTTCTGGCATCTGCCTTTACAACTGTTAACGCTTCAGACTTTCTGTAGGTAAAACAAGTCTGTCAGCCTCCTCCACATCGTCGTCTGCTGCTCTTGTGGTACGAGATAATGGTGAACACCGATAAAAATCATCCACGAATGATCATCAAATGATTGCTCTCAAATTCATCGACTTCACAAAATTCGGTCGGCATAAAAAATATGGACTGCTGTTCACTTACAGAGTGATTTCGCAGGCACAATCTGGCAACTCTGAATGTCACCAAGTAGAGGTAAACAAACAACTCCTCATCCGGCTGCCGAAGGCACGCCGTAGACTCCTAAGTGCTTCAGCTATTACCGACAGCTAGCTGACGTTGCCTGCTACGAAAAGCTTTGGCGGGATTATAAACAAAGGCGCACATCGAAACACCTTTCTCAGATGACCACGACTTTTTCTTGATCATCAAAATGACATGGCCGCCGCGGCACCTGTGTGACATCGTGCGCCTGCGAGCATGAACTCCGTCGACGACTTGGCCATCGTGAAAATTGCGCCTGCCGAGGCGAATCTTTTGAGCTCGGAGGACGATGACGATGTGGCCGTTTCAGGACCTGTGCCTGCCGAGGCGAATCTTTCAAGCTCAGAGGACGATGTGACTGTCGCAGAACCTGCACCTGCAAAGCACCGTTTTCACTGTGCGACCTGCAGAAAGACATTCCTAACAAGAAATGGGTTGTGGCACCACAAAAAGGCACCATGCCCCCCTTCTCCATGTGAAGCTGAGCATGAGCATAAGATTTTTCATGTGGAGTTTGAGACGATGGTCGAGGCTCTCCAGTGGAAAGACACTATTGAGATGGACCAATATTACTCTTGCTCACAAAGTGATGAGGCCCATCGACGTGAATTCCGCTGCGTGGTCCGGGACAGAAACAAAAGCACTAAACTTTACAAGAGGACGAAGAAAATTACTACAAGGTATAGCAGTGAGCGACAATTGATTAGTTTCATCTCAACTCCCTGTGAGGCTTCGCTTCACCGAAACTACAATTTGCGGATATTCCAATGAAGGACTGGAGTCTTCAAAGTGTCACATGTCGAGAAAAGTTGTGGTAGGCTCAGGGTGCCTCAAGCATCTGGAGTGCCGAAACATAAGAATTTCCAGAAAGACCAAGGACTTCATAGCCTGTCAAGTGAGCCAAGGAGTTGATCCAAAAGTGGTCATAGAAAAATATTTTTCCCAAGATTTGGAAGTCTAATGATGCAAGATCTAATTTAGGCTACAACTCTAATGTGAGTGAGGTTGACAGAATGCTGTCAATTCTCAAGCAGGACCGGTTCCCTGCTTTCAACCTCGGGAGACAATTCAATTCAAGTCTCATTCCAAGTCATCTATGCCACAAGATCATCGATGCAGATGGCCATTTCGTCCTTTATTATGCATCCAGGGGAATGCTGGACAAGTTTGCTGACCATCCAACCTGCGTTGCCCTGGATGGCACTCATGGAACAAACACCTCCAAGTACATCCTGATGTCACTTCTGGTTCTCGGTGAGCTGGCCCACTCTTTGATAATGCAGTGTGCAGCCGTAGAGGGTTCGTACCACTGGACACGAAATCAAGAAGTGACCGACCTAGAAGGAAGGGATTAAACAGTGTTCTTCTGGTCTTTATGATTCCATTCCCTGGCGTAAAAAGCAAAAATGAATGATGCTAAGCAAGACAGATGAAAACTCGGCGTTGTTGTTATGAGTATTCGGCAACTGGGCTCGAACTCAAAAACGTCAACCATGGAGCCAGGGACTGGAAGCAAGAGATGGTTGGAGTGATGCTTAATGTAATTCGTAATTCTAGACATGAAAACGAAACATTGGTCTGGTCTGGGACTATTCTACAACTGTTTAGTGCGGTACGATCATCTCAGCAACTTCTGACCTCCATTCTCCTGGACAGTCCAAACACACGTCAGAAGGCATCGGGGGGTCGGAGCTGTAGCAGTCTGTCAGACAGACACGCACACGCACGCACGCACGCACGCACACACATTCTCATGCACTCTAGTTGCATATCCACTCATGTTGGAGTCCAAACAGCAACAGAACATTTTTCTGCAGCCCAGTACTCAATCACACAGTATGCACACTATCCAATCATCTGGACCATCTCCACACACAGCGTAGTGCTATCGTTCACACAACACGTACAAAATTGTTCCCACAGTATTAACAGTATTCTACTTGAGCAATGACATTCTTATTGTAACTGACACAACTGAATATATCTTCCTATACCTTCCCCTTCTTATATACCATCTACAGTTACATAATCATGGCATCATGTATTATGTATATATAACTTATTATACTTGTGAATCTTTTCAGATTGCCGTGGGGAAGGAAGCCCGGTGTTCCAAGTCTTGGCACAGTCTGAAAGTGTCATCTGCTTGTCCTCTGCACTCCGTGTCTTGAAACAGCTGGCTCCAGAGACTGTCATGAAAGTCCAAGTCCTGTTGTCAAGTCCAAGACATGTCTAAGGCTTTCTACAACAGCTGGACATCTGTGATAAATCCAGATGTTGATCACACTATATGCTTGTGGCATATAGAGCGAAGTTGGACAGCCAAAATCAAGAATGAGGACCTCCTAAAACATATCCAGTCCTTGCAATACACTTCCAATAAAGAAAAGTTTGTGGCTCAAGTGGACCATCTTCAGCAATATTAGGTAAGACATATGCATGATATTCTGTGGTGGTAGCCACGGAAGTATGCATGTTCTGTTCTTTCAGGGCTCTCGAAATAAAAGTTGTGACAGCTGGAACTATTTCATCACCAATTATGACCCATCTGGATCCCCAGCACCATTTCACACATGGGCAAGATGGTCAACAATGGGTTCACTTCCACACAACTTGCATGTGGAGCGTTACCATGGTATGTAGTAACATTGCAATACAATCTAAATCTACTCTTATACCCTATTTTTTTTTAGGAGTGATAAAGAAGTTCTTAAAGAGAAACTTCACCATTGACAGATTTGCCGATGGTCTCATAAGAATTGACCGAAAATTCCAGCGAAAAGAAATGCTAGTGAAAAATGGTATCAGGGGAATAGCCTTGCCTAAGCTCCAAAGTGACTTCTTCAAGTGTCATCCCGACTCAAGCCTCGGTTACAGCATTGAAAAGGTGGAAGATGGATAAAATATAACGAAGACAGGTGACTGTGGAGCAGAGAACAACCTAGCTGCATGTCCTGAACTCCCAGAGAATGTGTTGCATGACCACTGCTACTCTAAGGCCAAAAAAGTGTATTTCCTACGTAAGAGCATGTACACCTGCAACCAGACGAAGTGTCTTGTCCTCTGTCCTTCCTGTCCTTTGACCAAGCTTTGCTCCCATGCCTACACTTGCAGCTGCCTAATGTATGCGTACAGTTAAGAGCTATTGATCTTACGTTACAAGTGAATTGTAGCATGCTATGTCCGTATATTTTGCACTACCCAAAAAATGAGTCAAAATCAATTTGTCTGCTGCAAAAATCCAGTCGCGGACACACACGTTCGTCTGCCGCTGAGATCAAAATCTGCCGCAAAAATGACGTGCTCCGTGCTCAACACATGGAACTGTGTTCAACGCATGCCCCGCACTCAACATGCACTCTGCGCTCAGCTGCGAGACGTCAGAAACCAGCCGCAGACAGACAGACACACGTACATAAGGGCCTGTCCTTTATCCTCCTCACTATGTTTCTATGTCGCTACACCACTACAGTGCTAGATTCGTAGCAAAACAGTACATGAATAAAGCTATGTTTAATCGGCATAACCCATCTTCTAGGAACCATTGCAAACATTTGCACTTAATTTCAAAGCTGGAGGATATCCCACTCATTAGTGTAGATTACGACTACTTCAATGGGGAAAATGATTTTGGGAGGGCTGGACTTCATGAGGATGTGGAGCACCCTGATACAGAGAGACAGGTAAAAAATAATCTAATGAGCTATTTATTGCAAGTAATCCAATTTGCAACTTTTTACTTGCAGCACAACCAAGAAGTCAATGATGACTTTCAGAGGAAGCTGAACGAACTTGAGTCAAGATTTAAGAAAATCAAGGACTTTTTGATGTCTGATGTCAATTGGACCCTTCTGCAGGGTGTCCTACATCAAGCACTTTAACCCTTGAAAGAAATTGAACTCCCATCCAATCCAGCCAAGTTCCCAAGGCTGGATCGCAAATGAAAACACAGTCCACAGAAACGGTCATTTTTTCCGGTCAAAAAGAAGCGACTCCATTTTAAGAGCTAACTCTCATTAACCTTTATCAGCACCCTCTATGTTGCATGACTTTAATTTCGAGAATCCTGAAGATGCATGCTTTCTTCTGTGTTCTGTACTTAAACAAAGGTTTTCTAACATGGTTTGATCACTCACATTGTCAATGTTAATCTCATTCCATTTTGTATCTTGCTGTATGCGGCTGTACTGAAGCCATGTCAGATACTTGAAGCATAGACTGAACAACCCAAGTAATGATAATACTTGGACATGAACGACTGAATGGTCACGCAACCTATCTGGCGTCAGTTCTCCTCCCTTGATCTACGGCGTGCCTTCGTGACAGCTGAAAAACTGCGTGAGTCCAACTCCCACCTTGTCTCATCCTCTTCATCAAGACTGCGCAGTCGATGTTGTAACAAGTCAGGTGGGCCGATCTTGGACATGAAGATGGAGAGTCCGGCTTCGGCCATCCTCCCCGTCCTGTTGCTCTTCTTCCTTACTTATGAGATATCGAGCTTAAAAGTTTTGAACCGAGAACTAGAAGCGGTCGCTGGTGTCGGTGTCAGTCACTGGCTACACGCTGACCTAAATCCTCACTGCTCGCTGCCTGAATGCGCCGCGAACGCCACCGGCGCCGTGCCGACCATCGTTAATCTCACCGTCCAGGAGGAGCCGGTGAGGAGAAATGTTCGTTTCATCATAGAGCTTAAAAATTTATTTTGTCTGCTTCTGGTAAGGCCCCTGTGCTGGAACGACACTGGCTGTGGGCTGTACTCGGTCGACCGTGCATGCAGGTACGGAAGCTTGAACCAGCTATATCGCATTCAGCACAAATGAGGCGACTCCAATACTGATCGTCCGGCCGAAATGGTCCAAAACTGTAAATTCTGATTCAGGTCGCACTGACATCGCCTGAAGCAGTAGCGCAAGTGGATTGGGAAGCACTGATGGGTGGACAGGATCTGGACGACTCCATCGGATACAGCTCTACGCCGAAGTACTCTGCTGCAGTTATGCTCGCTGCGGTAAGGACAATACAGTTGAACTAAGTGTGAGCCTTTCCTATTCGAGTTTTCTTCATTCCCAGCTGATCGAGTACAACGACAAAAAGAACCTTGGTTATCTGGACGAGAACAACGCCCAAGTGATCAGATATCCAATCGAGAACTTCTCCTGGCGTCGAATACGAGTATGATACCCACCCAGGATGTATTATCTGAAATAAGTCGGTTGAGGACAGAACGTGTACCAAGAAATTCAAGAGAGCTTGCACGTGACTTTTGACCTGAGCAAGACTTATTACACCCTGTAACTGTTTGCAATTTGCATCAAAAGCTGCTGATTGCATGTACTACGTCCTGGACCTCTACCTGAGGGAGACCTGACCAATCTCCATAGAAATGGATCTTCAAGCGTCCCTTTTCTCTTGCAGTTGGAGAGCAACACAGAGCTAGCAGCCTATGCCTTCATTGGCGAGAACTATACCTCTGAGTCACTTGTGCTTAATGCCGGCAGTAAACCGCACGGGATGATAACCGCCGGAAAACTGAACATCACGGTATGATTGAAATTTTAAGACAGGGTGCGTGTACATGAGGACCGCACTGATCGATTCCATCGATACCGCCTGTCAGCAGTAACGTCGAAGCTGTGAGATTCTACCTCTCTATGCACTCTCTTTGTGTTGTTAGATGTCTGCTTACGCCTATGAGGGATTCGCCCACTGGCTGCCTCACCTGACTATAAGTGACAGCACCAACCAAATGGACATCCAACTTGACGGAATTATCACAAACTCCGGATACAATTACTCAAGGTTATACATTTCTCCAAGCTATTCTCACTTTTATAGTTATATTGTGTCTTTATGTAAGTTGGCGAACCTAACTATATCTTTCATTCAGGTACATTCTTGAGTTTTATCTAGTAAGCAACGCTCAGAACATCTCGGCCGACATCGAATGGCTCAGCACCAGGACGCTGGACGATGAACACACACCGGGAATATTCAATGTAAGCAAAATATTTTTCAAAGGAGTCTGCGAACATACTGAGGAAGTCACTTGACTATCTTTGAGTGTTTTGCAATTGTCAAAGACTATTCTCACTTGATTCTTCTTTCTGTACAACATGGAGATGACAGCTTGAAACTTTCTATCCAGAATTACCTACTGACGGGTTACCAGCGCATATTTGTTTTTGGTTCTCTTACAGACCCAAGAGCTAGTGATACCGGGCTTCAATGAGAGTCTCCAGACGTATTTGCAGTGGCGACCGGTGGTTTACACCACCTCTGCGCGCGACCTCACTGCCTCGACTGACGTAAACGTTAGTCATCACGCAGAGATCGTCCGGAGGCCGGAGGTGACACTAACGCAAACCGTCCTCTTCGCTATGTACGGACAGGATCTCCAGGTATGCGGATGTCCATCTTGATTGTTGAGTCACCCTAACGGACTCTCACTTGAAGGACATGGTAGTCAGGGGAGTCAACGTCTCTCTGGGCAGCAGAGGAGACGGCTTCTACAAGAAGACCAAGTTTCAAGCCTGGTGAGTGATTATGACGGCACTTCAGCTTATTGGTGACATCTTAATGTGTGGTAACTTTTATCAACAGGACGTTCACTCTGGGCACTGGCAAGCCCATCCACAATGCCATTTCACCTCTGGTGTTCTTGGTCCTTGTGGCAATGCTCAGTGTCTGCATCATCGTCGCCTTGGTCGCGTCGTGTATCTGCATCGCCAAGAAGTGCAAAAAGGGCAGGCAGGCAGTGCCATATGCTACAATTGAGGGGGAAGAAGAGACCTGATCAAATAGTATATTTTTATCTCATCCTGACATTACATGTAGCTTAGTTTTGCTTTCGTCAACTCAAGGGAGAGCTGGCTGTGATAGAGAGCTCTGTATTCTATCCCTTTCTCTACGTGCTACACCAAATAAAGAGTATGATGTTTGTCACGTAAGAGCTGGATCAAGGATGACCGCGCCCCTATTGGTGATGGTGCTTGAGTGCGCCCAGAGCTGGTCCACCATCTGGTTGAGTAAACGGTCTGCCTCCTGACGCTGCTGCTGGTGCTGATCTTGACGTGGAGTTTGGCTGACAGCATGTCGTACTTTCAATATGTGCAGCTGCCACTTGGACTCAAACTGCGAGACATCTTGCTGACTCACTTCACTCTCCGCCGGAACGCCATATCTGCAAAGTTGCCCTGGTTGGTTAAGTGTCGTTGTCTCTACAGAGCTGCGTACCTGGTTCCAACAACAATAATACAGAGCTGCTGGTCTCCGCCGCCTCTCCGGAGTTTGGCCACTTGTGTGTCGACCTCGTCGAAGCTGGACCGATCAGTAAAAGAGAAGACTAAAATTGCTCCAGCAGCTCTGTCGGAGCAGACCTAGGAACAAGAGATCACGATGATAAACCGATTGTACACTGACTAAAAGGTTAATCAATAAATCGCAGTTGAAATTGTGAAATTGATCATTTGTTTAGCTCGAGCCTGTCTACATGTGGAGCAGGTTCATAACGTATCCTATGTAAAGGCATGGATCATGAGCACACAACAGATAGATCTCCGCGTATCGTGCAGAAAAATTAACATGACTCTTCGCTTTGGCTCATAAGTGTAAAAAACACAAGCACAAATTTTGACCAAGCTCAGCTTCTTTAAGTCGACTGCTCCGAGCCAGCTCGGCTTGTATCCATCATTATTCAACCCTTCTATTCCAGTACAGTGGAAGCCGTCCGATCGCGCAACTTTTCCCTGCCCCAAGCTTGCACTTTTAAGCGTGTTCCACTGTACAACTCAACTGGTCCCGTCCTGAGGCTTTCTCCTCTTTTCTACCCTTCGAAAGTTCAGTCTAAATAATCGAGTAATCATTGATCACCTTAATTTAATATTCGGTCGATTGAAAGCCTGGAATTCAACTGTTGTGATGTCGACTGCAAGTGAAACGTACTTTGGAAAAGCTGCACTGCCGAATTTCGGACTTTTAACCGAAAGTCCGACTTTTGATAGCTTAACTGTACTGTTCAACCATACAACATTTTTGCTTACAACCTTAAGAAAGTACACGTGGACGGCAAATTCAGTCATATTTTTGCTTCAAGAACCTCTTAAAATTCCAGAATGCCGTCATAGAACTCCATTCATTGGCCGTATTAGCGCACATAGACGAGCAAAATCATCATCCTCTCTTAGGTAATAACAATAAAAAATGATAGTCCGGCTGGAAGTACGACAGTCCAGCTATTTTAAAAGCCGTACCGTACCTTTAAGGAGTACCTTGCAAAAAGTCGTACCATCCGACATTGGTACGGCTGGTCTGACGGTACGTTTCACCTCCAGTATCAGTGTGGAAACTTATCACTGATCAAGTGATATCACATACCACATCCTTTAGTTTTGCTTCTTACCGGGTAAACATGCGCATACTTCTTTGCCGCTGACTCTCCCGCGTCCCACAACCACAGCCTGAAGAGCACGATCCGGCCACCGGCCAACACGGGCAGCGACCCCGTGGGGGCTGAGGAAGAACCGGACGCTGCCGTAGCCAAAAGTCTGGCTGGCCAGTGGACTTGAGTCACTTGAATTCCGGGAGTTTCTCCTCCGCCTCCCTTTGCACTGAGACGTCTATTTGTCCCGGCGCCACCTGCGGTGCAGAGATGTGACACAAGCGCCGTCTTTCCTGCTCCGGAGCGACCCCAGAGGTAAAGCTTGAAAGAGACGTGCGCCACTGTTGGAGGCAACTGTGGTCGCTCCAAAAATCCTACGAGATTTGTTTTACGCCATCAAGAAGTCAAAAGGCACGTCAGCATTCTTACCATAGACCTTTCTTTGTCCTGTCCTCTGATCTGTGAGGTGAGAGATGACAGCCTGTCCCTCAGGGCTCTGGTGCCAGTCCTGGGATACCCAGTGGACCGCGGGGCGCATATCTTATGTCAGTTCCATTACCTTTAGAACGTGTACAGTCATTTTCTACCCCAGCTGCAGCTGCGCGGTCCATGCGATACTCATACCTGCCGCTGCAGTTTCGTGCTCCTTCCCCCCTCCCCTCCTTGTGTCCGTACCACATGTACGTACTGTATACCGACAGTACAGTTCATAGCACCAGGTACGCAGTCGTGGTACGCGAAACCCGACCTAGAAAGAACCTCGTCCTTCCGCGTGTACTTGCACGTCAATCACGAATGGAGACTGAAATGACAGTTGTCTTGTACTGCCGCCATGTTTTCATGGCAGGTTCTTCTTGCTTCTATCGGCGACAATGATACGTGTGCCTCATGACGGAAAACGACAACACCCGAGACGACGACGACGACTTTGTCATGCATTGAGGAGCGACCGTGCAAACTCTGGTACTCCCAACCTCCCAAGGACAAAGATACAGCCAGTCCAATCCCCCCGTAGCCCGTCTGAGTCCCGACCGAGGGTACAAAACCATTTGAAGATGCTGCAAAAAGTACCAGGAGAAATTTATACCTAAAAGGTCACTAGAAAATTTTGAAGCGCTTGAAGCTCTATACTTTCAGACCGGTGCGGTCCTGTGAAAGCCAACCGATCATACGCCAGCTACCGGAGCTTGCCCAAGAGACTGAAATGTCGGATGGAGGCCAGGATGAGGGCAGTCACCCCTCCTGATCGAAGAGAGACTTTGATTTTCGCAAGTGACTCTGCTCTCTTCAAGTGTGACACTTCAAGCTGTAAGTACAACCGACGTTAAGTACGTGCGCTGTAAGCACACCACGCACGAACAACATCGGCAGGAACAAGTCAAGGACCTTTGTTGGATGATTCTTCTGCATTGGCCGCAAGTGTAGACAAATCCTAAATCTGCAAGAAATCCAAAGAGATGTTTATTCTAACGGAAAGAATTCATTGGAAAAGAAGGAGAAACAATCTATCAATCCGCGGGAAGTGCCCGGGAAATTCAGATACATTTAAAATGTATTATAAGCTGCATGTTAATAAGTAATTAAGAAGCGTTTACACCTGAGCGGCCAACCATGCATTAATGCCAGCAATGAGAACGCTTCTTGCCATCCATGACACTGGTGACCACACGTCATCCGTATGCAAGTTCGTAACACTAGCATAAATTGTTCTCCATTTTACCTTCTTGTCTCAGTTTTCTCATTCTTTTAACAGCTGTACCACGAAAAGTGTCTCGCCAGCTTTTGGCTGCACGCTCCCTATTATATACATATAAAAGTGTTCGCACGTACATACATGCATGACAGTGTGATCGTATTGAATACATATCTGCACTTGTTCTCTTTCACTCCGACAGCTTCCAACTGTACCATTTTAACTTTAGCAGACATCATTATGTGGCTCACGTAAACTTCGTATGTAGTCACGAATGGGGATAGCGTGTTCGAGTTTGCAGTCGAGAGAGCAAAGTATGACTCGAGGAAAAAGGTGTTGTATCACTTAATAACGATATTTTGCCAAATTTATTCCCCCTTATCATTAATATTGGCTTCAGCGACGCAGTAGACGATCAGGTGTGCACGCACTCGGGTAGGCATTTCAACGGTGGGACGAGTCAGCTATGAACCGATCTGCCGAAGGCCTGGTTCAACGACGAAGGCAACACAGGTCTTCCTCTGACTACGTCGACATCGAGGACAACGAGGGAAACTTCGATGGCGGCAGTGACCATGAGACCGATGCCGACAGCAAGCAGACGAGGCTCACCCTCATGGAGGAGGTGCTGCTGCTTGGCCTCAAGGACAAGGAGGGCTACACATCCTTCTGGAACGACTGCATCTCTAGTGGACTGCGAGGCTGCATGATCATTGAGCTAGCCTTAAGAGGACGGATTGCGCTGGAGCCCGCGGGGTTAAGACACAAGACACTCCTGAGTCGCAAAGTTCAGCTAAAGAACGCCAACCCCTGCGGGGATGTCTTGCTGGATGAAGCAATGAAGTACATCAAGGAAAGTGAGAGTCAAGAGAGTGTGCACTCGTGGATTGAGTATCTAAGTGGTGAGACATGGAATCCTCTCAAGCTGCGCTACCAGATAAGGAACGTGAGAGAACGGCTGGCGAAGAACATGACGGAGAAGGGCGTTTTGACCACTGAGAAGCAGAACTTCTTCCTGTTCGACATGACCACTCATCCCGTGACAGATGGCAGTATGAAGAGTAAGCTGGTGCAGAAGGTGCAAGATGCCGTGCTCGCCAAGTGGGTGAACGACCCACACCGCATGGACAAGCGCATGCTCTCCCTGATCTTTTTGGCTCATGCATCTGATGTTTTGGAAAACGCCTTTGCACCTCTCAATGACGACGACTACGATGTGGCAATGAGGAGGGTCAGGGACCTCTTGGACATGGACCTGGAGGCTGAGAGCGCAAAGCAAGGCACTAACGAAGTGATGTGGGCAGTTTTCTCTACTTTCGTAAAGTAATGGATTCACAATAATGAGTGATCGCGCATAACACGTGACATTATCAAACGTATCCTACGCGCTACCACTGGCGCCTACTGTGACTTCTTTTTCTTCTAACCATGCAATCTATGTCCTATTGTATCTGCACAGTTAGAGCAAGAAAACGCAATACAAGTTAAGTTGACTGGATGCTTATTAATCAAGAAACTCTTATAGAACTACTAAGATGCAAGTAAAAATCAGCTATACCATTGCAAGTAGAATAACGGGCATCGAGCTGCCTTTGCACCTGTGGCACACCTATAAGTGTCCGTACGTGAATACACGATACACACGGCTATGACATTATCCACATGGCCAATAACGAAGGCACAGGTGCTAATCATCAGTATAAACCAGCAACCTCTAAATTTGGTTTTCTGCTCATCCAAGCGAGCACTGGACAGAGGTGGAATATGGCGACGGTCTCGGAAGCTACGTTCTGGCGGAGCATCCTATTGCATTTGACTTGGCTCCGCTGTGGCGAAGACTGCGGACCAGAAGGGCAGGTAGGCGGTAAAGAAGGCCAGCAGGAGTAAAAAGAGCGGAAGCAAAGCCAAGGCGGTGGCCGCCCGACTCTGGGTCGACAGCATCCCAACTTCCTCCTCCAGCTCCCGCAAGCTCGTCTCGAGCACCATGTTCTCCTGCAGGACCTCCGAGTATTTTTCCTTCGCTCTGAGCAGGTGTGACATGTTCAAGTCGGAGTTGGCCTCGCTGTAGACATCGTTTTCGTCTCGACCTCGACTTTCTGACAAATTGTTATCTTCGGGCTTCTGTTCATCAGCTGCTTCTTCTTTCTTTTCTCTGAGAAGGCGATCAAGATCCGATCTCAGCTCAGAGTTTTCATACTGCAACGTTTCCAACATGTCCTTGAGATTTTCATTTTCGTCAGTCCTGACAGCTGCATCAGGAGCAACCTCAACTACGTCTTCCTTGGTTTCTTTACTGTCGGTTCTCCCGATAATGTCCAAGGCCTCGAACCTGGCCTTCAATTCTCCATTCTCGGACTCCAGCAACGAACACCTCTCCTGCAGCATTGCAATCTCCACGGTCTTTGCCTCGTATTGCAGCCTGACATCGTCTTCGCAATCGCTTTTGCTCTGCTTGGTCTGATCTGTTTCACTATCACCAGCGTTCTTTGTGACCTCAGACTTATCCTTGAGCTGCTTTTGTTCTTCCTCCTCTCCCTCTTCTTTCTTCTTTTTAAGCTTGTCGGTCTCCTGCTCGGCCTCGTTAAGTTTGGCGGCCGCCTCTGCGAACTGCTTGGCAAGTCGCTGATTTTCCTCAGTGCTTTGCTCGTAGAGCTCTCGGAGTGCGGCCTTTTCGTCATCGGCGGCATGAAGTCGCTTCTCCAGTTCACCAGCGCGTCGCACTGCCTCCAATTTTTCGTTCACCATATTGGTAAGAGTCTCTTTAGCGATCTCCTGAAAACCAAGAAGAGTGAGACCTGACTCTAAGAACGTTCTGCACTACCTTTAGCAGTTTGTATACTGCACCTGGTACTCTTCCTTCTCTTCCATAAGTCTTTGAGCCTCCTCCCTGAGTTTGTCCTCACTCATGTTCTTGGCGTAGGCAGACAGTTGACCCTCGAGGATCTCAACGCGTGCCAGCAGGCGATCCTCGTCGATTAGGGCCTTCCAGGCACGTCCCGATGCAGCCTCCGTTTGGCCGACGATCCTCTGGAGCACCGCTAGCTTCGTCTCCAGTAGCTGCTCGCGGACCAGCGCCTCCTGGATGTGCTGGTTCAGTAAGTACAAGTCCTGTGGTGGGAGACTATGCAAGAGGGACTGTTAGCAGAGAAGTTACTGGCATCTCATTTCCGTCGCCCACCTGGTTCCTGAACCTGATACCGCAAATGGCGACGAGGAAGCCGACGAGGAAAGCCCCGTTATGATGGTTGGGCTGGCCTTGGCCTCTTTGCCGTCAGGCAGATATAGTCTGAGCGTGGCAATAATGCAGCCATGGGTGACCTTGCGAGAATTCTCCATGACGTCAACCCCGAACTGAAGGATGTCTCCTGAGCAGACTTCCCTCGGTAAAGACTCCTCGGAACCTTTACTCAGTCTCTGGTTATTAACGAAGGTGCCGTTGCTACTCTTGGTATCTTGCAGGAAGAATTTTCCGCCCTCGTACCAAAGAAGAGCATGGTTACGGGACAGCACCTTACAGTCGAAGATGGCGTTGGTCGAGGCGGGCCTGGCGCGGGCGACCGAGCGCCCCACCTTGCACGACTGGTCCAACGCCAGGGCTCGGTCCTGGAAAGGGTGCGAGTTTGGACGGCAGGCGAGGGTGGCTCTGGGAACCGAATTCAGAGAAGACGGAGCTACAGCAGGAGGACGTCCGCCGCCTTCGGAGGCAACGGGGGACGTCAGGGTGACGTCGCCCGTCGCGGAAGCAGCGGCGGGGTCTTGGTTGCCTCCGGCCGCCGCCTCCTCGGCAGTTGTCATGACAGAAATGACGCTGGTCCCGACTGCGAAGAAGAGCTGCGCTGCGCTGTTTATGTTCACTTCACTTGTGCCGCTCGGTGCTGGCTAAAAAGCTGTTGCTGCTGCCGCCCCAGCAACTTCTCAACTTTTCCCTCGACTTAGGATTGCCATATTTTGCGCGCTACGGGAGTGGCTTGGAGGAGAGGTGAAGCCTCATGAGGCACCTGAGAAGACAACAATGACAATTTTCATGCTCTCAAAAGCATTGAAGAACATCATCGTGCAGTTGGACAACGACGTCGCTGCCTTAGCATAGAACATTCGCCTTCCATCTCCATGTCCAGCCAAGTCGTGGCCTCCTCTGGTCTTCACTCCCGCGCTCCAACGCTCCCGCGCTCCCCCTCCGCTTCATGCTGCCGGAGTCTGGGCCTGGGCGGCAAAGCAACGGACGGGGAAACTGCTGCAGCTTCCAACTACTTCTTCTTGTTCTTCAGCAGCGGGTCACGCTCGAGTCGAACCGAACGGGCGGCCGTGAGTGTCACTGGTTGGCGTCCTGTCCGGCCGGCCGATTTCCCCCCTCCCCTCCCTCTCCTTCCTCCATTTTGCCCGCGCCGCCTCCCCCGTCTCCAGTCTCTCTATCGCCCAAACGCCCAAAATTCTCCCGAGTAGTTCAGGGTGAGTCAGGACTAAGGGCTCGATCTCACTCGACCGGCCTCATCGCTCCTGCTCACGTGGTAGTGATCAAGAGGAAAAAAGCCGAGAAGGTGTGCAAAAGGCGACAGAAAGTGGCATCTACTTGGCCAATTTCATTGTCTTCTCTGCTGTGACTAGGACCGCTAGCGTGGCCCGAGCCACCGTGGTCTCGAGCCACTACCCCGTGTAGCTTTGCCGCAAAGTGCGAGCGGTCGGCGACGGCGAGGAAAAGAGCGCGAGCGAGCACTAGCGGCAGAGCAGCAGCAGCAGAGCAGAGGGGGGAGCGGACTCAGCGGACTCGGCGGACTCAGCGGAGCAGAGGGCAGCAGAGGCCGACCGAACCGTGGAGACGACGGCGATTTGACCTTCCTCTCTTCCTTCTCGCTCACCTTTTTCCCCCGCTCGAACCTCGGCCCCAAATCCGCGGACGGCGCCGCCATCGCCATCCTTGGCATCCCGGAGCCATGGCAGGTAAGGAGAGGGGACCTCGGGGTCCTCCGTCGCGTTGGGCGCGGCGATGTCTTACTTCTCGATCTCTTTCCTGGGCAGGCTCCTCGAGCGACGTCCAGTGGTGCTTCTCGCAGGTCAAGGGCACTCTGGAGGACGACGTGACCGAGGCCGACATCATCTCCTGCGTCGAGTTCAACCAGGACGGAGATCTCTTGGCCACTGGCGACAAGGGCGGCAGGGTCGTTATCTTCCAGAGGGACGCGGCGGTAAGCCGAGACTGCCTAGAATGTGGGCATTGCTTGTTTCACACATCTGTCTGTTCCTTGCCTCCCCACAGTCAAAGAAGGCTCATCCGCGACGAGGCGAGTACAACGTGTACAGCACCTTCCAGAGCCATGAGCCGGAGTTCGACTATTTGAAGAGCTTAGAGATCGAAGAGAAGATAAACAAGATCCGGTGGCTTAAGCGAAAGAACCCTGCTCACTTTTTGCTCTCTACTAATGGTGAGTACGAGTACATAGTACCCTGTGGAGACGGAGAAGACCAAGTCCGTTGCGTGACAATTGTCGCATGTCAGAGACCGTTGAGGCTGGAGCTGTTGATCGAAAAGGGCGCTCACTAGTGCCGTGGATGATGCGCACATTTCGATTTGCTGTGCAAACAACTAGAAAGCTAAACCTCGACTCTACTGCAGCACAGTAGGGTCAAGGCTGACATGAGCTTAAGAATTCCATCTCGTAGAGCGGCACCCTGAGTGTCTGTCTGACCTGACATAAACGCCGCACTGTTAAGCGAAGGAGTCAACAGTTTCTCTTCTTCTTTCAGACAAGACCATCAAGTTATGGAAGGTGTCAGAGAGAGACAAGCGGGCGGAGGGGTACAATCTGAAGGAGGACAGCGGCCTGCTCAAGGACCCCAGCTCCATCAACAGACTCAGGGTAAGTTTCAATCTTCTTACCTTTGCTCGTACTAAAGACAGCGCGTTTGAACGCTCAGTCATTCATCTGTGAGAGCTCAAAACTGTTTGGCCGGCAAAGTTGTCTCACCTTTGGAGAAAAGCCAGGAGAAGAGTAAGCAAACTTGAGCGCGTCTGGAATGAGATCCGCGAGATAGATGTTTATAAAAATTCTTTCTCTCTTGATGGCTCTCGACTACATTATTAAGATCTGTGTCATGGTCGAGACGTGCAGATTTGTTTTTCTCTAGGTTCCTGTGCTGAAGCCAATGGAACTAATGGTGGAGGCATCACCCCGCCGTATCTTCGCCAATGCGCACACATACCACATCAACTCCATCTCGGTTAACTCCGACGCCGAGACTTACCTGTCTGCTGACGACCTGCGCATCAACCTGTGGCACATGGAGATCACCGATCAGTCCTTTAACATCGTGGACATCAAGCCTGCCAACATGGAAGAGCTTACTGAGGTGATCACGGCCAGCGAGTTCCATCCGAGGGAGTGCAATCTCTTCGTCTACTCCTCGAGCAAGGGGACAATCAGGCTGTGCGACATGCGCCAGTCCGCGCTCTGTGATACTCACTCCAAGAGTAAGTTAGCTCATACCTTCAATTTCTTAACATGGCACTGCTAGTGCAGATTCGGACGTACGCACCTTATACGTATGTGTTACTTCGGCAGTGTTCGAGGAGCCTGAAGATCCAACGAATCGCAGCTTCTTCTCCGAGATCATCTCGTCTATATCTGACGTAAAGTTCTCTAACTCTGGGCGCTACATGATCTCCAGAGACTACCTGTCCGTTAAAGTTTGGGATCTGCACATGGAGACCAAGCCCGTCGAAACTTACACGGTGAGTGGAACCCCCTCTAACACTATTTCTTGACGAGAAAATACATTGATCATTTTCTGCCCCTAAAGGTTCACGAGTACCTTCGCTCGAAGCTTTGCTCGCTCTATGAGAACGACTGCATTTTCGACAAGTTCGAGTGTTGCTGGAACGGCAACGACACAGCCATCATGACGGGGTCCTACAATAACTTCTTCCGAATGTTTGACCGAAACTCGCGCAAGGAAGTCACCTATGAGGCGTCTCGGGACATTGCCAGGCCCAGGACCATACTGAAGCCGAAAAAGGTAAAGTCATCTTCCCAGTTGTTGGTCTCTCACACGATCACGTCGGGTTACCGACAGTCATCGTTTTTACCTGATTGTAAAACTACGCGCGGCAGTTGCAGCAACTGCAACTTTAGTACAAAGCCGCAGATTGGATTGCTCCACCATTACCGCACTTGTGACAGGATTGTAGGTGCATAATGCATGCGTGCGCAAGTGTGAGTATTCATGTGTGTTCTCCCTGCCTCTCTACAAACTGGATTCTAGTAGAGAGTGTGTGTCCACGCATATATTCTTCGTTCACAGTATATAACGTTAGTTTTGTGTCCTTGTAATGGGGGGGGGGGGTTGTTAGTTGCGTGCTGCTACCATATTTCCTTAAATAGAAAGTCATGCTCAAATGGTTATCCATTCTCGAATAGCAAGCCAGGTTCGCCATTGAAAATTCAAGTCGTAACTCGTGTACACCACCAAATTTCGAGTTTGGATTGACTTGTAATAACAATTATTGCACGGCGACAGCTGAGTAAGAATTAGTAGCTCAAAAATGTGGTGATCAATCCATGATCAAAAACTAAGCAGTGCAAAAGACTAACGACAAATCGTACATTCTTCCCAAGGCTTCTGTTTAAGGAAATGCGGTATCTGACTTGCCTTAGACCCTTGGACCGATCAGTACCAAATCAGGATAGGGTTACTTGGAGTCACCAACGATAGTCACTTTGTTATGACTCACAATGCAGGGTTCTTCAGAGCTGCATGTGACACATTCTGCGTACTGTTTGATCTTATACAGTGCATACAGTACGTGTTTCTTAGCAAACTAAAGGGTATATCTAGGGTGTTAAGGGTCTCATAGGTCAGGTTTTTAATGTGGGACGTCTTTCTTGTACATATGATATTTGTCATGTACAGTCTACTAAGCTGACAACGTCTCCCACCCCGAGCATCCTACATGTTTCAGTCAGGTCTTAATACCAGTATGTGTGTAAAAGAAGTGTCTCAGTAAGATTGTGTCGACCTTGGGGTAAACTATGATCGATTACAGGTTAGCACCGGCGGGAAACGGAAGAAGGACGAGATCTACGTTGATTGCCTGGACTTCAACAAGAAGATTCTGCACACGGCGTGGCACCCCCACGAAAACATCATCGCTGTCGCCGCTACAAACAACCTCTTCCTGCTGCAGGACAAATTCTGAACATACAGAGCCCGAAGAACTGCCAGATTCATTCAGCTATCGTCGCTGTCGTGCTACAGTAGTGCTTGTTATCGCCGGTCACCAAGTGGGCTAGTGAGAGAAGCCTGATTCCAGTGATGCCTAAATGAAATTCCAGGGATCACTCAAATCCCTGTTCACAAGTTGAAAGCAATTCTCGCCGAATGACATCACTAGGTTATCGAGCAGCCTCTTTATGTTCAGCAGCCTCTTTAAGTTTGTGTGTTCATAAAGGAGAGAGACGTGACGATCAATTAGCGCAGTACAAACTCCATAGACGACGCAAATCGCGTGTATAAATGGTAATAATTCTGATATTCATCATACAAAGAAGTGGCTCTCTTCCTCTCCTGTTGTATCCTCCAACTGCGGGCAAACCGACTCCTCTTTCGTCAGAATGAAGAACAACTTGTGTAAGTGATCCGTGAACGTATTGACGGCCATTTGAAAAAAAGTACGTATAGAGAATGTGTGCATGTGAGTGTACGTATGTCTCTGTGTAATTGTAATATTTGGAAGACGTAAATGAAGGTCATCATCACTCGGTGCAGTTTAAACACTTCCATGCATTTCACTCTCACCAGGACTAGAGCTTCGTGTCTGTGGCCTCCAATAAGGCTGGCGTCCGGAACTGATAATGCCCCAGGCTTGGGAATTCCTCGGAAAAGCTCCATTCCTGGCATTGGTCTCATGTTTATGTTAACAGCAAGTATATTTTCTGGATTGAAAAATGAATGTGACTGTCTCTCCTGAGTGAGTCTCTCTATCCTGCATAGAGAAACGTTGAGGTGTTCCCTTGAGCGTCTCGCATTTGCGTCCAGTATCGATGACGCCACGTTTGCTAGCGTCTACAAGTGCAAAATGTACGAGGTCGAAAGTGTGACGCACGTAGCAAAGCGAAATGTGCATGCAAATTTGACTAGTGGTCATAGCGTAGCACGGGCTTAAAAAAGGGTTCCGTCACGTGACAAGAACCAACCTTCATCTCGTGCACGTGAAGCTTACTGCTCAGCCAATCTTGACTGAGATTCCTTCCTTGGCGTCCTCGATGTCCTTCTCAATGCCCGTATATAAGACCTTGGAGTTCAAATGATCTCAAGGACACTTTTATGCACACACGAATGATGTTCAAGGTTGTCTCATAGAGTATCTCTAGGTTAGTCCAGCCTGATCTTGCCGGAGACTGGTTTACAAAATCCTCTCACTCATGGACAATGAACTAGTCAACCGCGTCCGTAACTGATTCACACGGACATATTTCAGTCGATGCACCCGACGATGACATAGGCGTACACGCACAAGTTGGTCACGTTAATACACAGGCAGCTAGAAACCAAATGGCAAATGAGGCGTCCACAACAAAGTAGTCTATGGGGCGCTCACAAAGCTATCGTCACACTACCATCACACCCGATCTAAGTCTCTGACCTGCAGCTCGATCTGCTCGGACCGAGCGCGCTCGTCATCTCTTATTCCTCTTTTTACTCTTGGGGCACGCCGGCGCATCAGGCCCAAAGATACATGCCTGTTCCGATATACCTGTTGACAAGGCCAAAGGTAAGGGCGAGAATTACTGGCACTCCTGTCCAGAGTGTTGTCACGCGACTGTGTGGACGAAGATCATGGCGTCGTGGCTGTTGTCCATGGTGGTATTGGTGCTAACTGGTGGTGCTTGGCCCGCACAACCCCAGCTGGTCTCCGCCAACAACTTGAACGCAGAGGAGAGGCGCGCAGAAAACTTTCTCAGGACTGCGGAAGAGGAGCTGAGGGCCTCTGCCGAGAAAGGGACATTCGTGGAGTGGGCCTACGCCTCCAACATCACTGATCACAACGAGAAGGTCAAGTTGAAGTTCCAAGTAAGTCAGCGACTGTACTCTTGGTATTGTTGGAGACGCAGGCTCTCACCCTTGTCGGCAGAAAAAGGCTAACGAATTGACCTTGCGCATTGGTCTGGAGGCGGCCAAGTTTGACCTTGACAGCATTAACGATAAGGTCCTCAAGAGAAAGCTCAAGATGCTCTCGTCTATTGGAGCTGCTGCGCTTCCCAAGGAAAAGTTGGAGAAGTAAGAGATGTCTTAGATATTGCATTCATTTCCTACCGCACATAATTCGTTCAGGTATAACAAGCTCACCAACAACATGGCGAAGACATACAGTACTGCCAAAGTGCCGTCCTACAAGGATCCCAGCAAGCTGCTTAGGCTGGAGCCGGACCTCACTGAGATCTTCGCAAAGTCGCGGGATCCCAGTGAGCTGGAGTACTATTGGACACAATGGCGGAAGCAGACAGGAGTGAAGGCGAGTACATGACGTGACGTTGTGACGAATGGATGCACATCAACTGTAGCGTGTTCGTTTAGATTCGCGACATGTACTTGGAGTACGTGGAATTAACGAACGAGGCCGCCCGCCTGAACGGCTTTCGCGACGGAACCGAGATGAAGATAGAGTCGTACGAGTCCGACACCTTTGTGGAAGAGATGGACCAGACCTGGAGGGGACTAAAGCCGCTCTATGAGCAACTTCATGCTTATGTCAGACACAAGCTTATACAGAAGTGAGCTATACTAACACATATGGATAAACATAAGGCTAGACCAAAGAAAATTTTGGAATTTTGTTGAGTGCATCTTAGATTTGGTACCTGATGCCTAATGGTGAAGGTGTAGTCAAATGGTTTAAAAAAATTGACCCCCTCTCTTGCAATGTAGTTTTAGCACGTAAGTTCAGAACATAACAAGATGTTCAGATTTGGAAGGCGAAGCTAGACAGACTTTGTTTTTAGTTTCATTAGTTAACTACAGTGCTTAAGTTTAGCATCTGGAAAGTAACCAAGCTGGTCCACATCAAATTTTAAATGTCAACCTAACATCCTTCTGTACTGTGTCCACAAAAAGGCAGAGAGGGGACCCAAAGACTGATTTGTACTTTGTTTCAAAAGTTTCCAACAAATATGGCACGCCGCAAGAGATAAAAGAAATTGGCAAAGCCTAAATTGTACATCATGTACATTTCTCGGGTTGGCGCCATATACATGACACAAACATGATGAGAAAGCGCATGTATGTGTCATGCATGCAGCGCCACTCCGTGCAGTCCTACGGAAGTCACAGTCACCCTGTATAATTACAGATTTGGCTCGGCTGTGATCAATCCCGAGGGTCCAATCCCTGCGCATTTGCTAGGCAACATGTGGGCACAGTCTTGGAACAACTTGGGGGACCTATTGAGGCCTTACCCCAACAAGCCAGATATTGACGTCACGGATGACATGTTAAAGCAAGGCTGGACTGCTAAGACTATGTTCCAGAAGGCGGATGAATTCTTCCAGTCCATGGGGCTCGATCCAGTGCCTAAGGCGAGACACCACAAGCTGAACATTTTACGTGTAGACGGACTGCTTGTAATGTATCGTTTATAGGAATTCTGGGATGGAAGCATCATTGAGAGGCCCGCTGATGGACGAGACCTCACCTGCCATGCCTCTGCCTGGGACTTCTACAACGGCAAGGATTTCAGGATAAAGCAATGCACCAGGTTATAACGATCAAGCATGCAGACACGCACAACAGCATTAGTTACCCTTATGTGACTCATTTCCAGGGTGAATCAAGAGGATTTTGTGACTGTGAATCATGAGATGGGCCACATCCAGTACCAGATGAGCTACCGGAATCTAAGCTACCTCTTCAGGAATGGTGCGAACCCAGGATTCCATGAGGGAGTGGCGGATATCTTATCTATAGCTGTGGGTGAGTTGCTCAACAAGCACTTTTGTGAGTGAAGGAGTGAAACTGTCTTTTTTGACATCATTGAAGGAACCATCGGGTACTACCAGCGTCTGGGTCTCCTGAGCAAAGACGTGGATGCGACAGACAACGGCACCAATATCAACATTCTCTTTAACATGGCTCTTCAACGCTTGGTATTCATGCCCTTCGGCTACCTGGTTGACAAGTACCGCTGGGATCTCTACAGCGGATGGGCAACAGAGGACACCATGAATTGCCATTGGGTGAAGCTCAGGCTGGACATTCAAGGTATCATTTGTAGTATTCCCGTGCAACTGAGGCTGTTATTTGAGGTTAGTGTTCGAGCCGAGTCGAACTGGAAAATTTGAAAGCTGCGCTCGATGGAGATGGATGAGAAAACCTCGGTTCGGCTCGAGGCTGAGTAACAGCTTACACACAACATACTAAGTCAAAAAAATTATGCAATGTTCCCAACTAATCGATATCGCAATATTCGACGTATCGACACCAAATATCACAATATTGGATACAGATATGATATGTTGAATGCCGAATTAATTGTTCGATGTTCGGCCAAGATGATACTTTTCCGAGATTTTCAAAGATCTTTTATATGAGGGCGTTTGGTAATTTACGAGGCCGACCGCTGGCCGAGAGTCATATAGCAGCTTCAAGAGTCAGGCCGGAACGTGGTAGTTTCTGCATCCAAATCTCGTAATACAATTTTAGACATTGTGATATTGCAAAATAGCGCGTTATTCCATGTCGATACGTATCCAATTGCTCAATCATGTTGCTTATTTGCAGGGGTGGCCCCTCCTAATCAACGTGATGAGAACTCCTTCGACCCTGGTGCCAAATATCACGTGGCTGCCAACGTGGGCTACGTCAGATACTTTACCGCCCACATCTATGAGTTCCAATTTTACAAAGCACTCTGCCTGGTGTCTGGACAGTACGTGCCAGGAGACCCTGACAAGCCGCTGCATCGGTGCAACTTCTATGGTAAGAATTCGTTTCAAACTCACACTAAGCCTAGTGCACGTTCTTCAAGCTTTGGGTTAATTCTCTGGATCAGCCTGGAATAGCGTGACCCCTCAACCCTGTGGATTATGTCCGCAGGGTCACGCAGCATAACAGGTTGCGTGACCACAGTTCGAGAAGTCGGGCCACAGTTAGTAGAAGTCGGGCAGAATAGAGCTATGATACAAACTAATGATAACCTTGACCTTACGACATAGGGAGCAAGAAGGCTGGTGACAAACTATTCTCCATGCTGAAACTTGGCGCCTCCTTGCCTTGGAAAGAGGTGATCGAGGTGATGACGGGTAAGCCCATGATGGACACCGACCCCTTTAGAGAGTACTTCAAGCCCTTGGAGGACTGGCTAAAGGAGGAAAACGCACGCAACGGCGTCCGCGTGGGTTGGCGCGTGGATGACTACGATGCCTACTGCAAGAGCAACGAGTAAGCTGCTGCTGATGCATTTAGCACCGACACACCTCAGGCTCAAATTCAGTAGAGTGTAGAGCAACAAAGCTGACAAAGCGAAGAAATCCGTTGAGAAGAGTTTCATGATGACTTTTTCTAACAGAATACGATAGATGACGTACAAATGTATAAATAAATACTCTTAAGACTGTACGGTACAACTGTATAAATACTCTTAAGACTGTACGGTACAACTGTATAAATACTCTTAAGACTGTACGATACAACTGTATAAATACTCTTAAGACTGTACGGTACAACTGTATAAATATTCTTAAGACTGTACAAAGAAATGAAATATGCCGAAATGAATACGTGGAAAATACAGTGCTACCAGTGCCAACTTACCTCAGCAAGCAAGTAAATAGTAATTGTCACTACGTGTGCGTGTAAGCTGTAAATGTACGAGATGATACGTGAATGAGTACCACGGTACCGTGATGAGTACTGTCCAAGGAGGCTATATAGCCTCCTTGGTACTGTCCGAGTGGTTTGTTGTGACGCCGTAGACGGCACTTGCTTGAGAACGATCGGAACGAACGGACGTGTGACACATTCGTGACCAGTGCGGCGACCATCTTGGATACACCTAAGAGAACTAGAACTAATACTACTTTGAGTTTCAGATTGTCTCACTCGGGTAGTCACGGTCGACTTGAATCGTTTCGTAGAGACAGGGATCCTTCCAAAAATGAACAGCGACGAAATTGCCATCAACTTCTACGTCACTGATGTGTTTAAATTTAACAAGGACGGCTGCCTCACCTTTAAGCACATCTGGCCTTATCTACGATTTTTTTCTATCCAAAGAGGAGCGGCGCGCCATAGCCGAGGCCACTCCTGGCTACCATCACGCCACGGCCGGCTACAAAAGGATAAGAAGAATCTTCTGCCTCTTTGTCCGTCACCACCATGGACCCAACAGCATCGTGGAGGACAAGAAAACAAAGATCGAGCACTTCCAACTAGAGCCCGTTTATCGGGAAGAGGAGGTGGCCCGTGTCTTGCCGTGGCAGAGTGAGAAGTTCAAGTTGTACCATGAGATGGTAAATCAAGCTGTTGGTTTCGGCAAGCTGGCGTTCCCCCGGTCCCGGATTTCATCCCCCGTTGCTTGACGTTCGACTCATACCAACATACGAGCGTCGCTTCGGCCTGCAAGGATGGCAGAGTGGACATCGCCGAGGTGCAGAAGGTGGGCAACGTCTTCAGATACATCAAGCGAGATAGATTTCTGGCCATGGACGAGGAATGGGGGACAGATGTTTTTCGACAACCGATGCTTGAAAGTGCATGGAAGTGTCGACGCGAAGAGATGCATCTTTAGACTGTCAAGAATGGTGAACAAGACTGTCCAGTATCATGTCGGCAGACTCAACTGCGACCACCACAGAGACGTCACAGTCCTGAAGATAGAGCCGGCGTGCAAAGAAGAGGACGACGTCGTCCCACAGACGATGTGGCCGGAGGTCCTTTCTCCCCAGAAGCTTTTCTTTCAAACTGACGTCACCTTGCTTCGCCAGGAGACTAGATGAACGTGTATGAATGGTCCGGATGCTCAGGCGGCGTATGTAGCGAACGATGGAGTACTTGGATGGCGAGCCCGTGTTGTTCCTTATCGGGCTATCTTGCATCCTAGGGTGGTATGACAGTTACGTTCTGAAAGAACGTGTATGATTCGGCCTGTGCCGTCATGAAGTGTGACCAGCAGAAAGCGGGGGGCGCGCGCAAGAGCGTTGAGACGGACGTTAAGTCCACAAGAGTGGAGATGGGTCTCCAGAGTGGTCTCTCACGTGCTTCCCGGCGCTGGATGGCGTTGAGGATGGTGGCGGGGTCCACGATGCTAACGCGCATGATGATGGAACAATGAAGAAGAGGCGCGAAATAAAGATGATCACTTTGTGGCTCGGCGCGGGCCCTGCTTGGCCCATTGTCATTTTTGACAGCTTCTCGGCTCGATATTTTATTGAACGTCCTCCATCCCTAAGGCCTCAGTAGCGTCCACCGGCTGGCGGGCGAGCGTTGGCCGTTACACGTGACAAACTGCCCGAGTAGCTGGACCCTGACTTGAGCAGACTGACCCGGTACAACTGCCTACATGGTCGACGAGCGAGCTAGCGTTCGCCGTCCGAGTGCAGACATTCATGCGCGTGGCGACCCCGCGTGTGCCGACCCCGTCGGAACTCCGAGGAGGACGCCATCAGCTTCTACGCTAGCCTTCAAGCATCGGGAGGAAGCGCGGATGGACTTGAAACACTCGATCTGGCCGTATATGAACAGGATGTTCTTCCTCACGGAAGACGAGCGCATCGCTTATTCCGACGTCGAGCCAATGTACGTTGCCATGATATTTGCACTAAACGAAGTCGCTATGATCGTATTCTTACGCACTTGCAATGTTACTTGTGTATACAGTAACGTGTGTAACAATCAATTCCGACTTTTCTCTGTCCCGCGCTCCGTACATCGAGCTGACGCAAAAGGCCTTGAAATGCAGAAGTGCGTATATGCAGTGTAAACCATAGCGAATAGGCCTACTCATAGGGAACGATAAAAACAATCTTTTACTACATATAGCGTGCGAGACATTCTTTGGCTTTCGGAGTATCTACTTATTTTGCTCGGCTCACACGTCTACTGTGGATCTAGTGTGGAAGAACGAGGACCCCTGAGGTGGGGTGGGAATAGCAGTCCTTCGAGCCAACAATGAGCCAGAGTTGCTGCTCTTAGGAAATTGCAGATCGGCGTATAATATCGCGGGCGTCGCAGAATGGTTGTGATTGGCCTCCTCGTCGAGGTTCTGCGGCGTTTTGCGCACAGTCATGACCCCCAGGGGCTTCTTCAACTGGAACTGGGACGCCGGGGGCAAGGGATACGTGGGCTGCTGGTGGTAAGACTTCTTCTTGCGAGTCGCAGACCCAACTGATGACTGTCCCAAGTGCTCTATTTGATGATCTTGCTCTTGCATTCCTACGTCAGTCCCATTGCTGCTATAGTCCACCGGCGGTTCATCTCTCTCGTCATAGGATGGCGGAGTCTAAATTGATGGCAATAACACGAGTGTTTACACTCGACAGCATAGTTACTACGACGAATAATACTTTTGGATTACCTGCTGGCGCCTCGAAGGTGACGTGGCAGTGACGTATGGATAGAACGAGGTCTCGCTCTCCGAGTCCCCCTTCTTCTTTGCACAACAGACGGATTTAGCCTCTTTGCGGTTCTTCAGCGTGAAGGCCATGAAGCAGGCCAAGGCTACGATGAAAAGGAGCGCGGCCCCAGCAATGCCGACAAGAGTTGTCATGGTGATCGGGTCCACAATCTGTAGCTTAATTCCGAATCTCAACTGCCCACGTTCGTTTTTGGCTGTGAAGAAGTAGACGCCGGAGTCGCCCGAGACCACCTTTGCGATGCTCAGAGATGAGAAGAAGCAATCTTTCCTGTCCGGATCCGGTTGGCGACGAGCAGCGAGAAAGCGGCCGTTTGATTCGCCTATGGGAGAGAAGTGAATAAGTAGCAAGAGCGTAGCGAAAGGTTGAACGAGTGCACGTCCTAAAAGTTGGAGTCGCTGCAACTTCGTATTTGAATAGCTTGATCCTCCTAACCTTCTTTGAGTCTGCTGTCCGTGAACTCCCATACGATCTCCCTGGGTGGCGGATCTGAGCAAAAGATGACTTTGAGGTCGGCATCTTCGTCGGTGCCAAAGGACTGAACAGAGGGGGTGTCAACGCTGACCACCTGAGGTTTTCCACTCACGTCCAAGCGCACGGGTGAACTCTTGATCTTTCTTTCCAAGCCTGTAAAACGTGGCAGGAACGTCAATGCTGCAATGTGACCTTCCTACAGCGCTCTATGAAATATCCTCACCCTTGATAGTATTTCTGGCCGAGCATGCCCAAAGTCCCTCATAATCGTAGCTAACGTTCTTGATTTCGATCACCTTTGTGTTCGCTCTGGAGTATGTTTTGTCCTCATGGTCCTCACCGTCCTTTTTCTGCAGCCACTCGAAGTGCGGCGTGGGGTTGCCATCGGCGAAGCACTCCAACTTGGCCTTCGATCCGACCTGTAGTGCAAACTTTGATGCAGATTTCTGCCTGGCAAAAGTTTTTGTAGCATGCTCACCTGCAAGTCGGCCGTCCTCGTCGGGGCCGTCCTGAGGTTTCGGGGTCCAAATAACACGTCAAAGGTGATTGAGAGCTCATCACTCGCGCCCAGTTCGTTTGTGGCCAAGCAGAGGTAAGTGCCTCCGTCGCCCTGACGCACGGGGTCGAAGAACAGTTCTTCACCCACTCTGGATGGACGCAATGGTTATGACGATGCAAATCGACAGGATGAGTGAAAAGTCACTATGTCATCATAAATGTAGATTCGGTATTGCAAGAAGAGGTCTCTTCTCCGTGACGGAGGTGTTACCTCAAATTGTGGGCCTTGTTGCTCTGCTCTCAGGATTTAAATGGCATCACATTTGGCAACAAGTAAAAGCTTGGAATCTTAAAACTCTACTAAACCAGCAGCAATAGAAGAAGACTTTCCACTCATGTTCTGAATGGGTGCAAAATTGAAATTAGCAACCTGAATAACGTTTCTCCGCCTGCCTTTCTCCACACGACGTCCGGCTTGGGGTTCGCCTCCGCCAAGCACCGGACAGAGAGGGCATCCTTGTCCGCCTCCAGGTCGTACAGGCCCGGTGGCCTCTCGAGACGCACAATCGGCGCGTACTGAACGTCGAGGATCGTGGAAGTCTCACGCCAGCCGCGTGGATAGGCCGCATGGTCCGCGAGGCACTTAAGCCTCTTACCATTGTGTTCCTGCAATCAAACTTTTGAGCCTTTCCTACACATGAGACACAACAGCACTAGCTGGGGTAACGTCAGACTCGGGGAAACAGCACTTTATGCTCTGAGCCTCCTGTTCCACGTGAGTCGCACCTTCTTGAAGGCGGTGTTGATGACCGAGATGGCGTTCCATCTCTTGCGGTCGCCGAAGTCGGTCTCATTCTGCTGTTTCGCCTCGGGGATCTCCTCTCCGTCGATGAGCCACCGCAGGCGCGCAGGAGGGTTCCCACCCCGACTTTCGCACCGGACGCTCCCGGCCTCGCCGGCACTGATCTGGAGGCTTCGCTGAAAGGGACGAAGATGTTTCAGGAAAGACAAATATTATCATCACGCACCTTCTCGAGGTAAGAAGAACGTGGTCTGTCTTAGAGCTTGGAATTCGTCGCCTGTTTTGTCCCATTGGTCTCTTCTTCTACCAAAGCTACGTATCTTGAGAGAAAAAGAAAGAACAGTTCAAACACAGAGCGAACGCTCGAGCTTGCGCACGTCCAAACGGCGATTCGCTCAGCGAAAAGCCGTTGGAGGATATTCGTGCAGTTTCCGTAATCATGGAGAAATCTGTCTGCTTTTTTCCTCACACACGGTACAAAGAGTGACATTCGCAACATCAGAAAAACGAAGTTAGGCAATAGACGCCTGCGAAAAAAAATCTGCGAAAAAGTGGCAATGTCTGAACCTGCAGCCTCGTGGAAAATAGAGACCTTCTCACACTCAACCTGGTCTGCTCCGGCTGTTGTCTTTTAAAGGGTGACGCTCCCGATTACGTCATGATTTGTGTACCTTGGGTCCCAAGACGGATCCATTGTAGAAGATCCTTGGTCCGTCGGGCGGGATCCGGACTACCAGTCTGGCCGCCCTGGAAGAGAGGGCGTCGGCGGAGTCGAACGAGGACGCGGTCACTTGGCACCGCCAAGAGCCTGAAATCATGCGGAATACTTAAGCGCCGAATCAGTGGTCTGCCAAGCACTGCGGCGTTACCGTCGTCAAAGTTGATGTCTGCGTCGATGACTCTGAGGCCGCAGTCGCCGCTGTCCTGGCGACCCGACCACTCGTACTTCCCGTCCTGCATCCTGCGGAGGAGAGCGAGGTGCGTGTGTGTGCGTTCCAATACGGAGCTAAATGCTCTAAGTGAATGAAGTCAGTAGTGACCTGATTGGCTTCTCATCCTTCTGCCAGATGCATTGTGACTGACGGGATTTCTCAAAGACCCGACATCTCAGGATCGAGCTGGCTCCCGGGTTGACCTCTACGTAACTAGGTTGCTCCTCAAACGACTGCTTGGCCACGATCGGCAGCACGATCCCCCCGCACAAGTAAATGAACGCTGCAAGCACCATGTTGTGCTGTTTGAACGACGCTGCCGACGACTCGGTTCACTTTGTCGGGGCTTTGCGGAAGTAGTTGGTATCACCTTCCCTCATCTCTGACTGATAGAAACCTGGAACAGACACTCTGGTGGAGTGCTGGGGTGCTTTGCCAACACGTTATTCACAAGTGAGGGCGTGTGCGCTCTCTTTCACAGGTCGCAGGCTGACTTATTCATAGTGAGCACACGCTCTCCCTCGCACTCACAGCCTCGATCAAAGACTGACTAACGTAAGCGCGCCTTAAAGTTGATGTACGCAGGATCGTCATTAACCTACGGATTCTCTTGAATTGCACAAACACAGTGACTGACTTGAATGTACTTCCTTAGGTCGTATTCAGTCATGCATGCTTTAGTATCGCTTCCACCTGTGCGTGTTGGCCCCAACCGAACACTTCTGGGGTAGAATTACTCCCTAATGCTGCTTGTTAAGGAAATAAAAGGGGAAGCTGCTCTTCGTTCCCCCCCTTGCATCATGTATGACCTTATTATAGGAAAGCGTCGGTATTCCCCTCTCTTTATGTGACCTATGTACCTGGTTCTGGTTGAGGAGCTCTCTATTGATGTCAACCAGGTTTAAACTACCAAATTGTACAGCAGATACTGTACAAAGGAATACATACATACATGCGGGCGGGCGGGCGGACGGACGGACGCAAGTTAACAGGACGACGTAGCAGACATAGTACGTGCACAGATCATGGAACACTAGGGGCACATGGTACGCACGTCGTGTTGTGCGTACACTTGCGTGAAGTCGATCGTCATCAGTCCAGACGTACGGAAATCCATGCGCAGGATGTGAATGAACGACGCGGAAGGAAAGTTACTTTCTCGAGTAGAAAACGACAGTTGTCCAATCATGTAATGTATAATGTAGTTCGATCATGCGTTCATCTTTGAGTCAAGATTCACTCTCATTTGTCTGCAAGGAAGCGATGCAGACCAGAAGCGGGCAAGCATGGAACTGCCCGGTGATGGCAAAGTTCCAGGCACTTCAGCCTGTTCTACCACCCTGCGGTAACGAACGACGACAGGTCTGCATTCGTACGCGCACACGTCGGCGGAATGGGTGGGGTCGGTGACGGTTGTGTCAAGGACCAAAACTCTCTCTAACGATCAGCGCTCTAGCGTACTTGGAGTTTGTAGCCTCCAACAACGAGGCAAGGCTGAATGTACATACACAAGTGTCTTTCCCTCTTCTTCGTTGAAATCACAAGCTTCGAGGGAAAAGTGCACCTCTGATGCACTTTCCGCCCTGTGCGTGTGAGACAGAAGCTACTTCAAGAAGCCGGCGGTCGCGTCGGTCGGTCGGTCGGTCGGTCGGTCGACCGGTCGGTCGGCCCGTCCACCCACCCGTCCACTTGTCCGTGGAGGCCTAACAAAGAGGCCGGTTTTTAACCCCTGCTCTCTCGGTCCAGTGGGACTTGCTGGTGGGGAATTCATTCAGGGCTTCTCGCTGCTTCTTGCTCGTCTTTACTGAGGGAGCAGGGCTAGTACGATGCACTTGGTAGAGATGATGCCAGGGACGAACTGAGAGTATTCTAGTGATGCAGTCATAGCCTTGAAAATCATAGCAATGTCGCTGACTGCAGGATGGGCTCGACATGAGGAACCTCTGCTTTTCGCTCAGAGAAAAGAAGGAAGAGAAATTGTGGTTCGATCGGTGCAGGTAGAGATAGGACGCTTATGTTTAGATGCGGATTAGTTGAAGGAGCACTTGCACGTGGCAAAAAAAAGCTGAAACGCACGTGCGCTGAAATGTGAAGTGAATGTGGTGCGATAGCGAGAATTCCCCTTGTTCCCCTAATCCCCTCCCCCCCCCCTCCCCTGCAGATATCTCTCCTGGCCCCTCCTCTACCATCACGTATGGGTCGAGTTGACTGGTGTCAACCAACTGATTTGGCCGAGCCAAAAGGGGAAAAGGTCCGGGTTAACATATCGAATATGACAATAGCACAGTTTTGTGACTATTTGGTTTCTTTTCTACTTGCACCTGGGCAAGGACTTTGACGATGGTGGAACAAGTGTTACAAACTGACGGAGTCACGTTTTCGCCATGATCAAGTACAACCGAGTGTAGTCAAATACGTACTTTTCTTAATATGATGTCCATCTACACTAATTAAATCTCCCCGCAGTATTTCACCCCCACCCAGTAGGACCCTCAGTTCACCTTGGTCCTCTCCTCCACCCATCCCATCTGCTGCCCAGCTTCACCTGCTGCTGCTGTTACCGGGCCACAACCAACCTCTAGCTTTTCCTTGACTGGCGGGTGCCCGGTCACTGATGGTCAGTCTCTCCAGAGCCTTCCAATAGGAGCGACCCCGACTTCTTCTTCATCCCAGCTGAAGAGCTAATCTAATGCGCCCAAAGTCTCACCGGATTTCGCAGTTTAGGATTCGGAAGTCTCGAGCCCTTCCCGTGACCCCTCCGACAATTTTGGAGTCTCTACTGACCGACGCTGCTTCTGCCGACCTCAGGGGGAACGATGAAGCTGCCGACGACGGCGACGACCAGCCTGATCGCGAAGCTCTGCGACGGCAGAGCAGCCACCGGGTAAGAATCCTGTTCCGGCAGAAATTGTACCAAACGACGACGTGACGTAACAGGCTGGACAACTGTCCTAGCCCAACTCTTTGTTCTATCGGGCAGACACATTGAGTTATAAACGTACGTAGGAAGAAGAAGGTTGACAAAAGATCACCTTTTGTTGGCATGATCATGATCAGGGCATTGTCGAGTGGTTTTCATGAGGATTTCGTACCTTACTAAGAAAGAGGCATTTGGCACCTTCTCTGCAGTGCATGCGATGGGGTAATGACCTGCGGTCTTCCCTGTGAGCATAGATGCATCGTGGGCCAATATACTTCTTGCATAGAGACACTAATAAATATCCCTCAATGGTCGAACCGGTTTACTCTACTAGACATAAACTCTGCAGTACTGGAAAAGGTCTGCTCATCTCGCCCCCCAGTTACCAAGTCTTTTCTTCTCCTTTTTTACTGTGTGTCCTTGATCTCGAGCGCGTCCACAGCACGTCCATCAGTGGACGGGAAGTGGAGTGGAGATTTTCATGATTTGTCTTGAGTTTGGTCCTGTTTGGTAGAGTGATGCACAGATCACAGATCAAGATCTGCGGAGGATCCGTCAGAGATATCAACTTACTTGATTCCACACTTAACCGTCGACCTCGCTCATATTCTCTATGTCATCGACGTAAGAAATTTTTTTTGCACGATCTGCAAGGACAAGAGCTTTTCTCCACTACGCTGAGCAATGTCATCATGAAAAAAGTCTGTTGTGTTAAAACAGCTCCCTCGTCGTCCTTGTGCGACTGCAGTCGTATCTCTGTCTATGACTTTTGGCCCCCCCTCCAAGGTATCCAGTCCCTGGGTTAGGTCAGGACTGGATATAAAGACCAACTCCATTTACTCATTGGAGTTTCATGTAGCAACAGCTCAGAAATGTCTCAAGCCGCATTTAGTAAAATGGCCGTAAGATGGTTTTACTCTCCAAAGATGACTTCTCATCCAAAGGATCCGTTCATACCTTGGTAATGGTGATGTTTTAACAATTAAAACAGTTGGTTTATCGATGTTTGTTCTGTCCTGTAGGTATGCCAAGCGTTGCAGTGGCCTCCGCAGCCAGTCTAGCCGCGTGATGTTGAACGGCGGCCTCTCACCGCTGCGCTACACGCGCAAGACCAAGACGGACCACAAGGACCTCCGCCTTGTGACCGCTGGGCAGAGTTCGGCCTTCAAATCCACCGGGATTTGCAAGGCCTTTCCACCAAAGGTAAGCAACTCTCAATGGTGCTCGAACGTAAGTATACGAATGCATTAGGCTAGGTCAAAAAATGAGAATTTTTCTAAATTTCTAAAAAAATTTAGAATTTCATTGAGTGCATCTCAGGTTTGCTTCCTAATGCCGAGTGGTGAAGATGCAGTCAAATGGTTTTGAACAAAAAACTTTTTTGGACCCCCCTCCATGGTAATAACGTTTTACTACATAAGTTTAGTACATAACAAGGCGCTCAGATTTTGATGACTCTGTGACAAAGCTGTAGACACTTTATTTTCAGTTTCATTTGACTACAGTGCTTTAGTTTTGTATCTAGAAAGTAACTGAGGAGGTCCACATCAAATTGGTAATGTTGATCTAACATCTTTTGTACTGTGTCTAAAAAACTTTGAAGGCACAGGGGGAATCCAAGACGTCAGTCTATTTGACTAGAATGTCTTCAAGTGAATCCTTGCAACAAATCTAGGATGCCGCAAGAGATTAAAGAAGTTGACCTAGCCTAGTAAGTATGTATGCAGAAGATAATACGGTACAGCGGGATTGTGCGATACTCGAATATCGGATCGAGAATCAACTCTTTTTTGAGTATCAAGTATCGTATCGGCTAAAAAAGCGTCGGCGATTCTGGCTCAACGATTCTTTTTTTCAAAGCGACGGCCGAAACAAATTCGTAGGAGGTGAAGGGGGATCTACTGCCAATTTCTACACAGGAGCTGGACAACAAGAGTCCTCCTGTTTTCCTTGTTAATTGCGCTTCTCAAACTGTAATATTCATAGTAAACTTGGCTAAAGCTATTAGCGAGCTCAGAAATTAAAGTTCAACTACTTTAAAGCTATTTCTTCTCCTGTGGTTCTTTTGAATCGAGTGTCGCCTCTAGATGATGCAATTGGACATACGATTGTCGACACTTTTGTGTCGAGATACTCTCCAGCATCGGATGATGCTCGGGAAAAACACAGAGAATCCGCGATACGACACTTCTTTGATATTGCTCATTTCTCGTTTCTGCAGAACTAACAATATTTTAACGACACATACTGTCGTACTTAGAATTGACTGCATGACCGGAGTGCTGTCAAGTCCAAAGAGGTACATATGAGTACCCATTACGCTTCGTTAATATGTAATTTAAAGTGTTGGAATACCGGTATTTCATCGGTTTCAAAGTGTTGAATCACAATATGCCGTTGTGGAGAGGGAAATGTATAGTGGAGAGGGGAATATAGCGGAGAGGAAAGTATAATACAGCCGGAATTATAATGCATAAACTTACTTTTATGACTAGCGTCTGACCTTGGTGCGTCCACTGACGACCGACGCCCGACGCTGCCTTGGATCGCTGCCCATGTTCTTCGGAACCGAAAATGGAGGGAGCAACAACGGTGGAAAGGTGGCTTTTCACTACCGCAACCAGCTGAAGAACGCCCGTAGGATCGTCATCAAGATGGGCAGCGCCGTCATCACTCGCGAGGACGGCAATGGGCTAGCGCTCGGTAGACTCGCGTCTATCATAGAGCAGGTTAGAGCAACGAAAAGAAACTAACATGACCCCTACATAGCAGTCGATTTTAAAATAACAGGATCTGGCCTTGAAGGCCACCGAAGGCCACCTGGTTTCTATTAACTTGTATTGTGCGCGTGTTAAAAGACTGTGCCACAGCACGTACTGTACGAGTGCGTCGACCGTAGGCCTTTGAAGAAGGTCTCTTATATTCTGCAAAGTCTGCTTCACATCGTTCTATATGCTGTATTATCGCAGTAACGTTAATCTAATTTATTACCGGAGATTTATCATTTATACCAATTTTTCCTGTGCCAGGTGGCGGAATTGCAGAACGAGGGTCGCGAATGTATCCTGATCACCAGCGGTGCCGTGGCCTTCGGCAAGCAGAAGCTGGCTCAGGAGGTTCTTATGTCCATGAGCATGCGCGAGACTATCAGCTCGCAGAGCAACACGAAGGAGGACATCAAGGCTCTCATGAAGAGTTCCTTGAAGAAACCGAATGCTGCCGTGGGCCAGAGCGGCCTGCAAGCGCTCTACGAGACGATGTTTCGCAACTATGGCATCCTTGTTGGACAAGTTCTCGTCACCAAGTCGGACTTCTACAATGACCAGACCCGCCAACAGCTCTTCGCGACCATCGACGAGCTGCTCCAACTCAACATTATTCCCATCATCAACACCAACGATGCTGTAAGCCCTCCTCCCGAGCGGGACGAGGACCCCGAGGGAGTACTAGGAATCAAGGACAATGATTCGCTTGCCGCTCGCGTGGCCGTGGAGACCAAGGCCGACCTGGCCATCTTGATGAGCGACGTCGATGGCATTTACGATCGTCCGCCTTCCGCCTCCATCGGCGACGGTAGCGCCAGGGTGTTGCACAGCTTCCATCCGAAAGACTTCGACCAGATCGAGTTTGGCGAGAAGTCGGAGACCGGCACCGGTGGTATGGAGAGCAAGGTGCGGTCTGCCCTTTGGGCCCTGGACAATGGATCGAGCGTTGTGGTATGCAACGGAATGCGTTACAACACCATCAGGAAGATCATGGCCGGCGAAAAGGTCGGAAGTTTCTTCACCAAGGCTGACGGAGACGCCGTCCCCGTGGAGGTCCTGGCCAAGAATGGTAGAGAAAATACAATGCTAGTTGCTTCTAATTGCACATGGTAATTTTTCCTCCTTGGTTAGCTCGCAGCGGGAGCCGCCGCTTGCAAAGCCTGGATCCTGAAGAGCGTTCCCAGATCATCATGACCATCGCTGACAACCTCATCAAGCGCAAGCCGGAGATCCTCATCGCCAACGAGGCCGACTTGCGTGAGGCCCGTGCCTGTGGTATTTCGGGCTCTCTCTATGCCAGATTGGCCATCACCGGTGCCAAGCTCGCAGCCCTGGCCAACGGGCTCAGGCAGATTGCTGAGAGCAGTTATGACAACGTCGGGAAAGTAGTCAGGAAGACCAAGGTGGGCTTTTTAACTATTACAGTTTGAACTGCGAAAGGTATAAAGAGGTCTTCTTTTCGGTCAGATCTCAGATACAATGGAACTGAACCAGCGCACCGTGCCAATCGGTGTTCTCATGGTGATCTTCGAGTCCCGTCCGGACGCCCTTCCGCAGGTGGCCTCGCTGGCCATCGCCTCTGCCAATGGGCTGCTGATGAAAGGAGGAAAAGAGGCTGCCAACACCAACGCAGTCCTGATGAACATCGTGAAGGAGGCACTGGGAGCTTTCGGCTCCTCCGACGCCATCTCTTTGGTAGGCGATCTGACGCATCAAGAAGACAACCTTATGTTATGGTCATTTTCCTTCAACAGGTTTCAAGTCGTGAGGCCATCAATGACTTGTTGAAGATGGATCAGTACATAGACCTGGTGATCCCTCGTGGTTCCTCCGAGCTCGTGGCAGCAATCAAGCAGCAGAGCAAGATGATTCCAGTGTTGGGCCATACTGAGGGCGTTTGTCACGTCTACTTGGACAAGTCGGCTGACCCGAATAAGGCCACTGCCATCGTGAGGGACTCCAAGACCGACTATCCGGCCGCCTGCAATGCCATGGAGACACTGCTCATGCACGAGGACGCTCTTAAGTACGTGGTTTTGCAGCCATGTCAAAATTTTTGTGCATGTGTACATGCTGGATGAACTCTTCTGTAGGTCTGGACTTTTCGATGCCGTGTGCGCTGATCTGAAAGCTGCTGGCGTGGATATCTTCTCTGGTCCGAACCTAGCCCGCCACCTCACGTTCGGCCCGCCGCTGGCCCCTAGCCTGCGCTACGAATATGGCGATTTGGCGTGCACCGTGGAAATTGTGAGCTCCGTGTACGAGGCCATCGATCATGTGCACAAGTTTGGCTCCGGCCACACTGACGCCATAGTGGCTGAGGACGACGATATCATAAAGACCTTCTTGGACGGTGTTGACAGCGCTTGCGTCTTCGCAAACTGCAGCACCAGGATGTCCGATGGATACAGGATGGGATTAGGTAATTTTCTGCCCTCCCCCCTCGCCTTTTGCGATATTTCTGCACAAACATAGTTACATCGCATCAGCTCGGACTTGAGAGTATCTACCTCTGTTATTCTTATCAGGTGCTGAAGTTGGCATCTCCACTGGTCGCATCCACGCTCGTGGTCCCGTCGGGGTGTCTGGCCTGCTGACGACTAAGTGGGTCCTCAAAGGCAACGGGGACACTGCTGAAGATTACGCAAGGGAGAACAGGAAGTTCTTGCATGAGCAGCTACCCTTGGAGCCATCTATGAGCTACTTGGGCTGACTCGTGAGCGAAGTCTCATGTATATTCTGTAGTTGAAGCGTAATAACAGGGTGCCGGAGTCATGTAGTATCACTTGCTGTGCGTCGGTTGAAATTTTCTCTCGCTATCTGCTTCTCCTGGATTGAGTAGGTCTTGAGATGCTCTTGCAGCTCCTTGATCACAGCAGAGGGATGAGTCCGGGAGAAGTTTTCCACGTCTATGTGGTGTGAGTACAGGTACAAATGTTATACCACAGCCTATGTTGTAACTTTTGTACCTTTGAGGACATATCCGGAGTCTTTGATGGTCTTGTGACCACCCTTCCAACTCTTGTAGTATTGGTAGAGGACGGCGGAGAAGAAGAAGTTGAATCCGAACCACACATCCCCGACCTCCGCCGACAATGATCTTAACAAGAAAAACAACTAGGAGAATTCGTTGAAAATTTGCTCTCCAGACTCCTCTTGCCTGTTCAGCCTTCCATCGATAAAAGCGTCGAAGGCAATCCTAGTGAGATTGATCAGGAGGACCATGAGTGGGAAATTCTGCGTCTCATCCAGGGAGAGCTTGTAGACTTTTTGCACGAATGGCATCAGCTCAGGGCTTGTCACGAGGAAGAGTGGCTGCAGCAGGCCTAGAAGGCCCATGCCTCTCAGGTCGGTGGAGGGATCATTGCCCTAACAAAAAGAAAGGTGTCTAGTCCTGGTCGCACGGTCCGTCCACATTGCCTGTCTACAGTACCTGAAATCCGATTTGTTCCCAGTGTGATCCATATCTCGGGCAGTCCAAGCGGTCTCCTGTCAACTGCTTGTACACTGTCAGGAGCACCTGAAAGTGCACCGGGTCTCCATCGTCGAATGGGCCTGGGTTCAATCGGGCAGTTCACAGTTCAATCGCTTTATAAAGCACTGCAGCATGTATGACTGACTACAAGTTCATACACAACCACTTTGTCTTACACTGCGTCAACGCGGTGGCCACTTTCATCTCCTCCAGCAAGTGCAACGACGGGCGACTCCAGCAGCAACAAAGCACTTTATATCGTCTCCTTCCATATTGGCGACTTAAGATTTCGGTCGCCTGAAAAATCATTTACAGCCTTGATTGATTGTGTCTGCTGTCCATCTTAAAACTTATGGTATAAGTAAGTGTCTGCTTTGCCTACAACAACTGCCATGTTGCCCGTAGTAGCAACTTACAGAGGGGATGGTCCGCACGCGCTCCTTCATGTGCGCCAGAGCCGACTGCCACGTGATGAGCGGCTTCTCGGCGACCAATCCTTGTCCCCCCTGTGGCAGAGCAGCCGTCCCTGACTGCCTGAACGTTGGTACCACTTCTTGGACATTGTCCCACTCATTCTCCGCGTCCTCCATAAGACACGATCAGCTGCAGCTTCCTCGTCGTTCATATGCATGAAGAGATCGTTGGCGCAGACGCAATACCTGGATTACTTTCCTCGCCATGCAACGTGTGTGAATTTGTTGTAAGGACCACCTTTCTCAATGTCCGAGGAGTCGTCACAGCATCGGCAGTACTGAGTTTCAGTGTTTTTGCCCTCTTCACTGGAGATGAGACAGCAGCTGACTGCGTCAGGACGCCACCGTCGACAGCAGCGTGAGGGAGGACTTTATGTAATCGAGCGCTGCATTTCTGCCCGGCGTCCTCTGGAGGCTTAAAGTTTGTTCAGACATCCTCTTGGACGTGGCCCGGGGTTGTCAGAAAAAGCCATCTGTAAAGGTTGCCTCCCTTGTCATCAAGAGTGGCAGCCAAGGTCTTTTCCGATATCCCCGGGAAAAAAAAGTCTTATCTTCCGCCAAAATGAGCGTTTCAGCTCTTTCTAAGTTTGGGGGCTCTCCTGATGCAACTCGACTGCCTGTTACAGTATCTTCCTAGAGACGATCGTATCACCCTCTTGGGCCACTTCTTGGCCTCGTGCAGGAGGGCGATTGGCACATGGAGCAGATGTGCCTGCGTCGATTGAGCTACGTGAACTTGGAAGGCCTCACAGCTCAATCCGATCCACCCATATCACGTAGACTTCCTGGCACTTCTCAATTAGCTTCTCCAGCATCGGCGATTTTGTTTTTGCCCCAAGTCTCTGAGATCGATTTTCTACGGCCGTCGCTTGCTCGCTTCGTCACGGGATGCAAGAAGCTCGCACGTAATGACACGTCTTAATTTTTTGCCATCTTCCGAGACTCTGCTTCAAATCCTTGCCCGCCTGCGTGTTTCGTGTCCGGCTGCTCAACATTGCGGTCGAGGTTGAGGCCCGACAACACCCAACCGTTGGAACACACGTACGTCAAGTCAAAAGTTTGACCACGACAGGAGCGAGAGACACGTTCTGTTCATGTCTTAATGTTGTTTAAGGCCAGCCCCATAAGTGATACTTCGCGTAGGCACAAACTACACACTTGGAGCTTTTGGCATAACTGAGCATTGTCGTGCGTAGCAGAGAAGAGAAAGATTTTCCTTCAGTGCATGCAAGCTTTTGACCTCATCTAGGCGTACGTGCAGCGTCCGCGCCGCATCATACATACGTACATATAATGCATGATGAGCAGCGGCTCCCTTAGGGACGTGTTGACCTTCCACAGTTAGGTCAACATGACTGAATCTGGTCTAATTCTGGCATCGCAACTTTTTGCACCCTTTGGGGTGGAGAAAGTTCGATCTGAAAATGACTGCCAATTTCGATTGCCAGAGCAGATTTGGTCCCTTCTTCACACGACAATCTGCAAAAGTCATCTTGAAGCAGCCACCGAGACCAAAGTGATTAACTGAAACTGTACAAGCTCGCGTCATACGACACAGCAGAAGAGCTTGAGCAGTGGAATGGAAAAGTAATTGCAGCCGCCGTCGTGCGTTGGTTCCCTGTGCCACACAATGGCTTCTTTCAGACTTTTTACTCCACTTGGGGCGTGTTCTCCCTCGATTTTTTTTGCTGTTCACGCGAATTTGGCCATTTCGGCGCAGCAAAATTCATCTTTTGTTCGCCTCGGACCCCACCCATGGCTGTGCAACTCTCTCTCCTAATAAGAACGTGACTTTTAAGAGAAAAATAGTATTGAAAAGAGCTACCCACTTCCTTTCCTGCAGGCCTCAAAAGTCGCCTACTTGAGGCCTCTTTGAGCCTCTCTTAAAGGCTAAGCGAGCGTGCGCTCAGTACGAACACAAGAGCGCGGAGGCCAGCGCGAGCGCGGGCGCCACCACGAGCGCGAGTGTGTGCGCATTGAAGAGCTCGATCTTACTAGCGTTGGTGCACTCGCGTGCGCTCTTGGGGATCTTTCAGTCGGGAGAAGGCAGCAGCATCCATTGGACGTCCGGCGTGTGTATCTGATGCTTTGCCCGATAAATGCAGATTTCGCGTGATGAGTGAGTGTTTGTTTAATCGGAAGTGTCAAGTTTCGCGATTGTTCAACAACTCCCTGCCCTTTCCTGCGCTCCACCTTTAAGCCTTCAGTGATAACGTGTTCGTTCGTTGACTAAGTCTGTGTACTCAGAGTTGCACGGGCCGGACTCCTCAGTGACTCGAGCGTATTTTGAAGTCATCTTTACGGGACGAGGAGACAGCCAAGATAGACGAGCTGTTATGGAACTGAAAGGGTGCCTTTAGCAGACCCTGTTTGGTATCTCCTGTATGTTCGGGAGAGCGTGAAATTGCTATAAGATGGACCGGCGGCATTTCACCACTGTCTACAACCAGTTCATCGACGATAGGATCGTTCTGGACTTTGAAGGTAAGGTAGACTTGATCGACCATGGGTGCTCGTGCAAATCGTCGAGCTCTCTACGTCCTCCTATGGCGTCCAACTTAGCAAATCTGTAGTCGCAACACAGTTGTGACATTGCCCGACGACGCCTTAGTAATGGATCACGTTCTGTGCGCACGCATCTCCATGCATCATGCACGTGTAACGCACTAAGCAGGTACTACATGTATGTGCTAACGTCTCTGTACGATGCGTACAGTATACTGTATGTACGTACGTACCGGTACAGAAGAAAAAGTATGCCCAGCTGTCATGACTCGAAATGCCCATTGGTAGAATTCTTCTCGAGACTTCCAGCATTCTCACTTACATATTAGCCATTTTTGCGCAGATTTCGCAAGCTGACTGACTGGCAGACGTGGAGGAAAATCGTGCCACCTTCTTTATAGAGATACGATCAATAGCAAAGGAGGAGAAGAACAAGGTCTCTTTTCCTCGAGGAGAAGACCGAGGATAACGTTGATACACAAGAAGTTCAGATCTCAATGAGCGGACGAACGAAGGCGAAATTGTGTGTGCACTTTCTTCTTCGGTGCTGACGATGATTGAAACGGAGAATGTCAAAGATTTTTCCCATTCGAGCAGCACCAAGCAATGGGCTCTTCTCCAGGATTCCCCCTCTCCTCGCCTGTGAGCAGGGAAAACCGAGATGTTTTCACATGCAGTTTGAGCCTTGTTTTCTTTCCCTCGTCAGACTTAACAAAGGTTAGATCTAGCAGAGTGAGGCATTTTTTCCTATACCGTGAGTACGGCAAAAGGTCAATGACTAAATCTCTTTCCCCTCATATCTTCCAAATTTTATGTAAGAGACCTTTTTAGCGGACACAAGAGACGTCTGCGTCATTCCAGATACGGAAGAATCTTTGCTCAGTCTTAAAACTTGGGCTTCCTGCAGAGTGAGGATAAATAGCGATATAAAAAATAAAGATGCGTTCTTTAGGGCGACGAAGGGAAGTATCAAGGCCACATTTTTTTCTACAATCCCTCCCTCACCGAGAACAATGCAGACTTGCATTGAGTGAGCAAGCAATGACGACTACAGTTAGACGAGGTAGCGTCAACTCAAGCTTCAGGCAGGAGGATAGGAGACGTTCGAGTCCAGATTTAGTGGATCCATCGATGAAGCCCGGAGATTGCAACATCGCTGATGGATGGATCTCCCCGACAGCGTCTGAAAAGTACGCAAAAGTCACACTTTTACTCCCGATCGATTCTAGGCAGTAGCGAGAGCGAAGGAGCTTGATTAAAGGCATGAATTAATCATTGCAACTTTGGTCGAGCATTTTCATAATTGCTCCCCTGACTCTGCCCCTGAGGGGGCGCCGAGGACCGCTAGAAGCCGAACAAAAGCACCTGAAATTGTGTGCACAGCGGCGGCCACGGGGGCAGCCCCGGCAGCAGCCATGCCCTGCCCGTCCAGCAGCAAAATGGGCGCCCCGCAACACCGCTTGCACGAGCTCGTTGCCGTTGCCTCAAGATTCAAGGTTCCTTCCGCATTACCAGCACCAAACCAAGAAGGAGCAGGAGGACTGATGGGGGCCCCGCTCAACAACGGTATTTTTGGGTCAGTCCATTTTTTTTTCCTGAGAAACAAGAGAGAAAAATGCACGCACTGCTAGTTCTTTGTCATGGGAAGCCCTGAATGCCCCGTACGCATTTACGCGTGTGTGTTGCAATCGACTCCGCCGAATCGTGGTCGCTTCCCCGAATCTTTAACCCCTCGCGTTATCGTAACTCGTACACTTCGAACATCCCTCCCTGTGGCAATTAGCTTCTATTCTCTCGGCCACCTCGCATAACTGTCGTAGTAAGGAATTTGGAGAACCCCCCTTGATTGAAATTTATGCGTCAAGCTGGCGCTGATCCGACGATGCACGACTCGCGCGAGTCACAGCACTGAGAACAAGGTGACTCTCAACGCCGCCACCAACGACGACGAGCAGTGCTGCCGCCACGCCGAGCGACTTGTGCTGTGCCAGCACCACAAACTGCAGAGACAATGCAATACAGAGTACACAGCTGCACTGCTCTCCTCAGCTTTTTCCTGATGAGTTTTCTTTCTCGCATCATGGACCGTTTGGGTCATTTCCGCGATGAGAGCGAGCAAAAAGGGCCTCATCATTAAATGCCGTCTGTCCAATGGCGCTTCTTTTCCCTAAATCTGCGCGTTCATCTCTGTTATCCCACACTAAAGAGAAAGAATCCAGCCGAGGACGCCACAAAAGGCTGAAGAGAATCATCGCCCTGGCAGAAAGATGCTTTTTTTCCCCTCCCAGCCCAGTGTAAGTACATAAATCTTGAGGATATTTTGTCGCGCTCTTAGTATGCAGGAGAGATATTACCAGCTTTAATTTCTCTAGAGACTACGGAGGTAGGAGAAGCAGAAAAGGAGAAGATGCATTTCTAATTGCGAATCCGCCATAGTTCTTTTAGCGAAAAAGGAGCTGCTTGAGATTGCTGTTTAGTAGAGAGGCAATCACGATTCTTTTTGTTGGTGGGAAATACTGGAGAAAACTGTTTTGCCGCAAAGGAAGCTTCTGTACAAAGAAACTTTTTTCTCGGCGAGTCCGCCCCTTTCTCAATCAGTCGGACTACACAACAGCCAGTGGAAAGGTTGCATAGCTAGAAAGGCTTCTTCAGCAGGAGCTGCGAAGGCGTCACATGTGTGGCCTTCGACTCTATCTCAGACAGTCATCGCTCAGGCGACAGAAGTGCTGAGCAAGAGCATCAAGCTGTGGACATGCACAGTATGCGTAGTGCGGCGTCCACGAGCAGCCTCTCGATGAAAATCAACTCCTCCGCCCCTCGCAGCCGCAGCTCCAGCACTCTGCTGGGCAACATCAATGTGGCGCGCATGGTAGCCACGGCCTTTAAGCCGGGCACCAACGCCATCGGGCCCAAGATGCTCGGCCTCAAGCAGGTCAAGGTCAAGGGCATCAGCAAGTCATTGAGCGACCTCGATGAGAGTATAGTTCTACATTACACCTATCGACGCTGCAGCTGCAAGAATAACCGTCATATTTTTTATCATTGATAGCTCGTCGCCAGCTGGAGGAGGAGCGCAAGATGTGCCAGAGTGAGCACTCCTCGCTGTATGGCTCCTGCGCGGTCTTCAGCTTCGTGCAGCCCACAGAGAAGAAAAAGTTGACGTACCGGGAGCAGCAGACCAGGCTCAGGAAGGCCGTGGCCAAGCACGAGCACCTGCAGGAAGGAACTCTATTAGATACCCTAGAGAAAGGAGGTAACTCGAGTCATCAAGAGCAAACTAGAAATGTATTGCGCATGCAAGGATGCGCGCTAATTACCTTTAATCATCATTTGCCACTTTGAATGAATCTAGCAGTGACTCGGTGTGTCCGACTGTTGAGAAACAGTATGGAGAGAAAGTAGAGTAACTGTGTGTTCTATTCACATCAAGTTTTAGGTTAAAAAGTTAGGCATCATTTGAAAGTCCTACCCCCTCCCTTGCTGTAGCTGAATTGGGACCCAAAGGGACATTCTTTTTACACCACCTTCTAGTCCCCAAACTGATTAAGTGAACAGCCATTATTAATAGAGCAGCTTCAAGCGATGGAAAAACCTGCTCTAGTAAGCGGAGTGCTCGAAGAACAGGAGCACTCCAAAAAGCACGTGTAGAGACAATGATCCAGCTTCATCCATTGGGAAAGAATTTGTCAATAGTCAACTGTTTCATGGAGCCATTAAAAATATGTGCACTTCCCATGGGAACTTGTTGGCCTTGTAGAATCTGAATTATGTACTTCTACATAACAGACATACTTCTCTCAATGTTTATCTGAGCCACCTTTTGAAATTTACGACTTCAAAAATAGATTTGAATTGCTCATTGAGCAGAGGCTTTTATGTAGTGAAAAATCCGTTCAGACAAATTTTCTTTCATTAAACGAGTTTCTCTCTTCACCCAAGCTCTATTATTGTCAGTTCAGTCCACCAAAAAAATTGAGGCGTAGGTAAGGAATCAAAGCCTCGCTCATTTCAACTTTTTTGACCATTTTGCTTTAGATAGTAATGATTCAAACTGATTTCAATACTTTTGTGCAGCCACTCAATTTTCGTCACACAAACGTCTAAAACATGGAAGGGGAAGTGCAGAAAGATGCTTTGAAAAGATGGTTGTGCTGGAGGTGTTGACGGGCAAAATAACACTCAAAAAATGGCCAAAAACGTCAAAACTTTTCTTATCTTGTGTGTATACACTATTTCCTTTTCGGCGTGACAAATGCCGACCTCGTGTGCTTCTTTCCTATTGACGTGAGCAAGTACTTTTTGAGCCCATTCCTGAGTCACTTTGCGACAAAAAGTTTTCTTTCCGGTGACGTAAATCTTACTTCATTTCATGACTAATAGTTCATGAGTTATGAGTCGATTTCTTTTAAAGCTGATTCGTACAGTCCTACCCTGTACAGTTCAGCCCCTAATTTTCGAGGGGGGATGGAAGGTTACGAATAATTCTGGGCTAAACTGAAGGTAGTCGGCTAGAACACGAGCCTCGTCGTCAAGATCACCCCCGATCGATCGAGGCTTGCAGGAGAGGAGCAAGATGAGGCCTGTGGGATTCTGAACGTCCTTGTTGGTGCTTGGATATGGTGCAAGACTCGCTTTGGTCTTGTTTTACAATGTGGACTCTTTCTTGATTGACCTGATGTTGCCGTTATGCGCGCTAAGATAAGAGCGGCAATGACCTCTTCTTCAGTGCCATTCCCTGTTATTCACATAAACTGGAACCCGGGGACCAGCTGCAAGGAGAAGTTCTTCGCCCCAGTCTCCACGTCTTCGTCTCACTCCAGTAAGAGGAAGGCAACGCCACAACCCAAGCTACTTCGAGAAGACGCCCTTGGACCCGCGGTTCATCTGCAGCAAGGTACGTAGTAGAACATTATGGCAAAGTTTGTTCGAGAGAAACTGAGCCCGTAACGATCAGAGTTGTGTCCATTTGTCATCTGCGTTGTAGAGGGCAGTTGCCACTGAGAGAATTCTAGCATGCTTTACTACGTACAAATGTTTCTTGAATGAACTTTCTCCCTTGGCGAGGCTCCTATCCTACTCCTTGTCAGCCTTCTTTCCGGCAGGCACAGATTGCATCGTAGTTGACAACCCTTAGGCCAAGGAAAAAGAACAGCCGGCACTGCTATCTGCACTCTATCTTCTGCACAATGCGTAGAACGATGGAACAGTAAAAACTATGGCCACAGGACATACGTACTTGTACAGTATGTACCAATGACGGGTGTGCTGTGCATGTGCTGCACATATAGTACGTAGACTGTCTTTAGCAGTTACTATTGTGTTTCGTTCTTCCATTCACTGAGAGACCTTCTATGCTCGTATCTGCCTTGGGCCGTCGTCTTGTGTTTTAAGACCTCTCCAAGAGTACTGAGTCCTACTGAGTGGAAGGACCAAGAGAAAGTCTGCCTGATCCTCTGGGTGGTACGAATGCTCTTGTCTCAGTATCTCTAAAAAGGTTCCGTGGCTGTGTCCTATCGTACCTACCCCTGGTGCATCATGTCACACGTCATTCTTAGGATTGTACGAGGAGGTTCGCCGGATCGAGCCAGACTTTGCCTTCAGCGCCAGGGACAACCCCGATCAGCGTGCCTTCATCATCCTTGGTTTCAAGACGCTCGACACCGGATTCTCGTCCGTCTTGGAGAGCACCTGGCGGGACTGGACGGGCGCAAGGTCCATCTACCTCAAGCTGCACAACCAGTACGACCTGGCCAAGTAAGTCACAGTGAAGTCAAAGTCGTGGGACGCCACGTCAATTTCATCCGCCGAAGAGGCGGAAGAGGCTTCTGTTCTGGCTGTCAGCAGGTCAGTGCAAATACGAGAGGCGCTTCTGTTCCTCGTTACAAAGGACGCACGTAGGAAGAAGAAGAAGAGGCATCCTCGACAGAGGCCTGCGGCTTTAAAGGAACCGACTTGGGCGCTAAGAGCCAAAGCCTGGCCTTTACTCAGATTTGAGGATGCCTCGCAACTGTTACCTGTATTTAGTGGCAGGCCCGGCCTTGGCCTCCTTCTGGCTCAGACTCCTCAGTGGCACTGAGAGATCTCAAAATTGCTTCTTTGTTTCCTCAAGTCTTGGTAATTGTCAACACAGGATACAGCGTTTTTAAACCCGCCCCTCAAACAAAAACAGCAGCAGCAACAACAACCCTGATAGCTCTCACACCTACGTCGACTACTACGTCAGACAAAAAGTGAGAGTGTAAGAACATGCAGGCGCTAAATCGCTTTTGGACGACTTTGATGGATGTACCCAAGAACAAGCGCGCAATTTTGAGGCGCATGAATTAGTACGTGTTTCAATACACGTATACGGGTGTGTACGATTGTGCGTGTACTGTACAGACGGGTACACGTCAATTCTAACACCCAAGTTATGCCTCATCCGCTACTGGTGTGATGCCAAATCAGTCACATCCTTGTTTTTCTTCTCCCCGTAGAATCATCTTCTACCACCGGGTGCAGCCGGTCAACGACCTAGACCTCTTCATGTACATAGTGGTGGTCGAGTGTTGGAACGTGCACTCGCGCAATCTCATCCACATGCTTGACTTCGTGCAGAGAATGCGCGTGGAGAGGCTTAACGGATACATTTCGCTGTACAGAGACCTCTCAGACCAGCTGGACGAGGCCGACTCGAACTATCACAGCGCCAGCCAAGAGAGCGAGGACGAGCGCGCCAGCTGCACCATCAGGAGCTCCATTTCGCCGGCTGCGCCTTTCCCTGAAGAAGAGGAAGAAGAGGAAGATCAGGGCCTGGGGGGTGAGGTGCTTAAGAGGAGACAGCAGGGGTGGCTGCCTATTCCACCCATCCTGGTGACGGAGTCGGCCAGCGAGACCGAGACCAGGACGAGGGTAGTGGAGACGCTCACCATCGAGACTCAACAACCGTCTGCAAAAATCACTTTTCCGCCTATCATATGATGGGATGCAAGTCATGTACTCGTACCTAGCTATTGTATTATGCAGAGCAAGAACGTCCAACGATGCATTTATATAGTATTTTAAGTCATAACTTTAACTCCTGAATGAGATAAACAAGCATGAAGCGCTTTATTGTCCGAACTCTGCCCAGTGCACAGTACACAATCAGCTCTCACTCTAGCTTCTGTGGTCCACTCTATTCTGATGACCCATGAGTGATTATGCACTCAATCCGAGCTGCCCTACTTCGCGAACAGCACGAAAGCACTATGGTCGAGGAGGACGACATGAGCCGTCCTTTCAATAGCAGGGATTTGATGAATACAGGTGCAGGTGCTCCGGGGGTCTTTTTTTGCACGTTTGCTGTCTATACTAAATCGAGCAGTCATTAAGCAAAAAGATCATATGGCAGCAAATGCGCGTAATGAGATTGCAACGGCTTTGATGCCTTTGCTCTAGCGCTCACCTTAGTTGATGGCCCCAAACAACAATCCAGTCACTAACATCGACGGTTCGGATCAAAGCAGACCCCGGGGACGCCTGAACGACGTCTCATGGGCCGACGATTCAGACCCAGAGTACGTGAGTCCGTTTTAATCCAGTACCAATCAGCAAGACCACAGCAGATCTTCTCCTCGAAATTTAGGTCTCCCAGATCTCATTAGCTTTCATTCTCTCTAGTTCGTCCTTTTACATGCACGAGCAACTGTTCTGTGTCCCACTGGAGCAACGTCGAGAACGTGATGGCAAAAATTAGCTGCACGCACACGTTGACGCGATAAGTTAACAGTAGATGCCGCCCAGTATCGAGTTAATAGCGGGAGTTTCATCAACGCGACCTCAAAATGACCATCCAAAAGACCTCTTCTTCCAAATCACATTTTCCACAGAAACAGCTGGCCAGGTGGTGGAAGTGGTGGACTTTAGTTGTGGGGGCAGTGATCTTGTGCCTGTTCTCCACCAGTTTACTCACCTGTCGTTCCTCCCAGATGCCGGACAGTCCTCTGGCAACGTTAACCTCAAGTGACGCGGCAACAATATCGTGAGTACGTGTTTCGTTGGACGAAATCAACTGACTTTCAGTTGGTGAGTCAGAAAAAAAGGAGGAATTCAAACTCCTTTAGAAGACTGAGGCTTGACATGTGACTGCACAAGTTCCAGCCTTGGTAAAAACAGGAGGTGACCGTTAGGGCCTGAACAGACCAAGTTGGGCCTCTCTAGAAGGCCAATTTTTATGGCCCACGGCACAATGACCTCGCCACGTCTCAGGTTGGTGACCTCTTTGATCCACACGTTTAAGCTATTACAAGGGTCATTAGGTCATGTCATTCAGAAGCCTCTGGACTTTGTTCCGGAAGAATAACAACTCCTACGGTTCATAGATCGGTGTCACGTAGCTGGCAAAAATGGATGTTCCCTCTTCCTTACAACAGCAGGAACTCCTCAGCTCCTTCCAATTAACGTCTGACACTTCTCATCCTTCCTTCCCCACGTCTGGCACCACCTTCTGACTGCTGTTTCGCTCCGGTTGTCCCTCTTAGACATTTTTCATGACTCACACTGTACCTTTCCAGGAGCTCACCACTCCTTGGCAAGAAGTTCTAGCCTTTCGGTGACAGGGTGTTTCAGAAGCTAAACCGCTGAACAGGACCCTGCTGTAATATAGAGAGTACGTAAAAAGTCGTGTCTCATAAACCAGTGAGTACACTGTTAAAATGGCTGAGTAATAACCAAGTTTCACGCTAAAAAGTTCTCGCTAATATATCCCCCCGTGGTCCACACTGAAAGTCTATTACTGACGCGGGCAAAGAGTGACTTCACTTGCGTATTAGTCAAATGGGCCTCTGAAAGCAGTCATAATTTGACTTAAGATTTTTAAAGGTTCTCGTCATGGAAAAGTACCGACTCTTGGTACACTGAAAGGATACTTTTATATGCCAAAAAATGTATTTAACATTGGTATCAAATGTTATAAAAGAGGGCGCAAATGAGGTCAGACGCTCAAAAATTTGCCTGAATTTTGACTGATTTGTGAATGACTTTGGGTAGAAGGATTCTTTATTTCATGAGACATCATACGAGCCTGTACAATGATAACACAAACCAATTGTCGTCGTCTTGGACCAAGTAGGACTGATCCATTCTACTCATACAACAAATACTCCTCCGAAAAAGTTCAAAATCAAAAGTTTTTGAGATTTCTTAATTGGGTATTAGGGAAACCAAGTTTTATTTTTTTCGCTCCAGAACCATCCATTTCTCCCTTTTTTCGTCCTTCATTTTCTTCTTTTGAGAAGGCCAAGGCCGAAACAACGGCAACTAATATTGCTAAATCTGTAGATATGTTTGATCTCCTTTTGCATCATGAAGTGACATCTTTGGAGTCTCATCTAGCAACATCTAAAGGTTTCACTAAGCTGGCCACAAGGTGAGAGAAAACCGTCTTCTTGTGGTGAGAGCAACTGCACAGTGAATTAGGGTCCGAATGGTGTCAAAGAAAATCTTCTTTTGCATATTACTTGAAAATGAATCTTGAGATCATTCCACTTTGAGGACAGATCTCTTGGCATTCACCTCTATTTCTTTCGTCTTTCATTCCCATGATTATATATCATATGTATTCCCTGAAAAGGGTTACTCCTCAAACGGCTCTCCTCTATAGGATTGCGGTTTTCCCAAAAACAAACAAACAAAAATCATATGTATTATGACATAATATGAAAAACTTGATGGTTTTTATTTGTGTCTAACTTGTTGTTCAGCTGATAGACGAGCATTATAGTAATATGTTAAGTTAGGTGATATCAAGAAGTTCTTTTCGAAAGAGGAATTCAAGCCACAGAATTATTATTTGGTATATTTCAGACTAGGCGGCACAAAGTGTTCGCACGCAGCAGCCTATTTATGTACTGTGTCCCTTAGTACTGACCGATACAGGGATCAAGCACTCAAAAGGACTACTGTCAGTCGTCCCAAGTGGTCCAAATATCAGGTTAACGGTGCATGCAACAGTCCAAAATTAGGGATTTTAAATAAAGCAAAATTACGTTGTTAATGGTCACAATGTCTCGACAGCTTCTTCATAAGCCAGGTTAAGGAGTTCCGACTTCTGCCTGAGCACGTGGACTTGTTCCACGAGTTGATGGGATTCCACCTTTCCGCGTGCTCGTCGGCCAACATCACCACGTTTCTGTACGCCGGTAGTCTCATCGGACTGGAGCGCTCAGGCACTATCATCCCATGGGACGACGACGTCGACTTCGTCATACCCTATGACATGAAGGATGTGTATCGGAACACAGTAAAGAGCCTGGTGCGATTCATCAAGTTCATGAACTCTCTCGCGCATACAGTCTAGTCCATCATGCAAGGATACCTTTTCAGTATAATAACACCATCCTCTTTCTCGACTATGCGGAGGACCCGAGCACCCTTGAGTTGAGGGAGAACAACTTCAAATTCTCATCGAGCTTAGTGAATCATTCTGTCCAGTACCTCAATGGGAGGCTCAACTCGAGGCCATTCAACTGGCCTTTTGTAGACGTCTACTTCTACAAGGACATAGGCGATACCGGGCAAGAAACTGAAGTTCACGTACGAGGAGTCAACACTCGTTACTCAGTCATACTTCTTTTGCAGGGTAGAAATCTCTGGACCCCTCGTTTATGTCAAAGAGGACATCTTCCCGCTGAAAACCGCCGTCTTCTGGGGAAAGGAGGTACCAGTGGCCAACAAAGTGACAAATGTTATTAAGGTGCCCTAAAATAGATTTACTTACTGCACGTGCATACGTTCCAACTCTCATCTTTCTAGAATATGTACGGCGATGACGTCATCGAAATGTGCGAAAGCAACATCTATCAGAGGAGCACATCCAAGTTCATGGGAGAGGTGAAAAAGATTTCCTGCTCAAAGTTAGAACCATTCATCCCAGGACTTCTAAAGCCTGACCCGAACAAGATGGAAAAAGAGGCCAATGAGAGTCGACAACTCTAACATGCTTCTGTCGTAGTGCCTTTGACAAAGAGAAACCAATAGAGACTGGGATAAGAAACAAACTTATGCTTTATTTAAAACGAAAGAATAAAACTCCGCACTTTACAAGACTGCTCTCACACTTATGCATTGGCTTATCCAACGGTGCTGGTGATGAGCTCCGAGACGTCCGGGTTCTCGGACCTGACGGTGAGCTGCATGGTGATCCCGTCCGACAGCGCTAGGCGAGCTGTCGCCAACACATCCACGCCGCCCCGAAAGACGCCTGAAGAAGCAAAGCATGCCGGATAAATGAGCGCACAAACATATCGCAGCAAGTGACACACTTCATCACACACTGTAATATGTTTCGGTGTTCAGTACAGTACTCACCTGCTAACAGGAGGGTGTGGGAGCTCTTGCCCTCTGGGACCTTGTCAGACCTTTCACAAGGTTGCATGCCAAGAAACTTGATGATGCTCTTCACCGCCTGGAAAAGGCAACAGTCTCGTGGAATAACATAGTCTTTTCGTGCAACAAAATTAACTCACCTCGTCCAGTGTTTTCATGGCAGAGAGCGCATAGGTGTCCTCCAACTCATTGGTTGGACCCATCCCATCCCAAGCGGCAGCGAAGTTAGCCTTCATTGCCCTCTGGACATAGTCTGCCACGGTAAGGTCCAAATCCTCAAGCACGTACTCATCGGGATACCTTGAGAACGGCAAATCATTGTTCTCTTGTACCAGGCAAAGCTCATCGAACTTATTTACCCTTCTTCGGAATCCGGCTCGCCCGTGTTGGGATCGCAGTCCTTGACCACAAACTTGAGGGTCGGCGAAATGGTTCCCGCCCAGTCGCTTAAGTCCTCCGGTGTGGACAAGACACAATAGAACGTACCGGGAACGTTGTATTCTAGCCTGTCAAGATAGAGACATCTCAATTCGTTCCAAGTTTTATCTCTTTTTAGGTCGGGAATAAGAATGATTTCCGACTTCTTTTACCTAGCCAAGGGGACAGTGGACTTGAGGACGAATCCATCGGGCAGTTCAAGGGTAGCCACAACATTCTCCAATAGTTGATCATTCAAAGTGTTAGTGCAGTCGAACTGCAGGACCACGTGCTCCGGAAAGATGTGTTTGATGCAGCGAATCACGTATTCGGTTTCAGACTCTGTTAAGAAAGTATCGTACGTAGTGCAGCCGAAAGCAGTTACTACTATAAATTTTACTTCTCACCTGTGAGCTCCACCGGTTGGCTGGACTTAAAAAGAGTTCCGCACTTGGCCACCTCAGGGATGGCCGACAGCTTCTCCACAAACATGTCGTGCCTGGTCGCTGTCGGCTTCTCATGCTTTTTAGTAGCGATGGATCCTAGTTTGACGCAGAGCACGGTTAAAGTTTTACCAGCACACATTCCATGCATCTTGTTCAATCACCTTCAGGTTGAGAGGTCTTCCTCTCCGGCTCCAGGGGTGCCACCGGCACGCTCTTCATATCAAAGGCTTTGTCGCAGGACGAAAGTGTGTAAGCATGAAGCGCCTTCTCCAAGCTCGATAGGGACGCCTTCAAAGTAGGAGTCACGTGTTAAAAGTTAAAAACACTCAGGGTCAGTCAGTCCGGATGTGCACTTACTTGCATCCCATTTAGGATGAACTGAGAGTTGAGGTTCGGTTGCTGCTGCTCCAGTATAGCCTTGAAGTATGTGGCCCTGTCCCTCACCTGAGGAAGAAAATAACCATTTATAGGCACAGAAATGTCAAATGTGAACATTTTCAGCCAGTCTCACCTCATCGTCTCCGTCCATCATGCACCGAGAGAGCAATACAAGGATGTTAGGAAGGAGATCGTCGCAGAGGGCGCCGAATCTGGCTAGAGCAGAGACAGCAGCCGCACGAACAGTCGCGTTCTCCAAGATCACGCGGTTGTAGATGTAGCGGATATACCTAAAAGCACACGCACATGTGACCTCTTGTCTGTCACACAAGTGACCCTTGCTACTAAACCTGGCGGGGTTAGATGTCTTCGGCCCCTCGGCGCCCAACAGATGAAGAATCCTGACGGCTAGGCTCGTATGCTCACAATCTTCTATAAATTCACACAAATGTGCAAGCCCATTCTCTTTGGCCTCGGGGTTCTCCTCCAAGATGGTGATGATCGTGTCCGCGATGGAAGTCTTGTACTCCAGGCCACCTTCATCTCGAAGCATCCCAGAGAGGAAGTTCATAAGGATGCCGTGCTTCCTTGGAAACTTGAGGCACAGGGACTTGATGGCCTGGACCACCACAACCTTGAATTCGTCGCTGATCTCGCTCACAAAAGTCGCAATCTGTGTGCAAAACATAAACAGAACTGGTTTTAAAACCGCACTCAATTTTGCATGAGAAGTGACTTACCTGCTTCATGAGCCTGTCAACGGATGACTCGGCACCCGTCTTAAGCAAGGTGGTGATGGCCAGAGTAGCAATCGACCTGTCGGTAAAAAGAAGTACATATATATTTTTTCATACATAATCCGATTACATTATGGGCAAGAATCTGACCTGTTGGAGTCGGTGATCAAGTTTTCAAGATCCAAGTTGCAGGCCGTGACAGCAGCAGGATGAGTCATGGACACCTGGTTGAGGGTTCGCACGGCTGCGAACCTCAAGGTGGCCTTGGGTGACGAGCAGAAGAGCTGAAAAATAACATTTTCATGTAGCGCACGAGCAAACACGATTCAGAATTTTCCTCCTCATTACTTGCAAGACGGAGATGGCTGGCACCAACTCCCTGGAAGTAGTGCTCTTCAAGTTCACGATGGCGTGAGCGGCTTCATAGATGACCTAAGGACAAAAAAGTGAAGCCTGTCTATTCAGAAAGGCCGTGACTTGTTTTCCTTACCATCTCCGACTTGTGCCTGAGGCAAGACTCTACAAAGTCAAAGTAGGGGGAGGAAGATCCCGAGGCTCCTCCGTCAGCCTCGTCTTCTTCTTCTATAAGTTTACAGGCGATCCTGATGAGAAGGCAAACGGCATATGGACTTTTCAGGCCTCCGCGCGTCAGCTTTGAGACCAACTTCGTCACGGCCAGCCTGAAAGAGACGAACTATAGTCATTCAAGCCCTGGAAATACGAGGAGTCTCCAGTGGTGGCGGACGCGTGGCGTCTTTTTAAAAGACGGGGGGAGGGGGGTCATATGTACTTGTGCATACTTTGGGGGCCATTTTAGCATACTTCTACAGGTTGTATGGTCACAGAGAAATTCTCGAGATAGAGCCTAGTCTAAGCTTTAGCTTACGGTATAGCATTGTTTTGTAGTGAGAGCATAAACGAAGATAAAGACGTCTGAACTCTGATAAAAAAAAAGTTATCAGGCGGATTTGGGCAGATTACGGAGTGTGACGAGGTTTCTGGTGCAGGAGCACTGCCACTTGTACGAGGTCATAGGCAATACCTCGTCCATCATACAGAGCCCTTATTTGATGTTTGATGAAACAATTGATTCAGAATCAACCAATAAGTAATCATTCCGAGTCTAAGTTGAACCAGAACACCGCCGCATTGTTGGGAGGCTAAAAATACGCTTAAAGATGCATGACGCACACCGTACTGTGCAAGCGGTACCTCGTTTTGATCAGTGATAGCAACACACATGTCTGAAATTGAAGTTTTCTTACCTGTCCGACTTTCTTATGTGGTAGAGCAATCCGAGGGCGTGGTATTGGACCATCACCGAGTCGGAGTTGACAGCCTCTTGAGCTTCGTTCACCCACCGCTTGATCACTTCGCTTGCACCTTGTCCTTGGCCCTGTTAAGTCACGAGAAGTGTATACTGAGGTCGAAAGGACAACGTAACTTGTAATCTGTCTACCTGAATCCTCTTGGTGCTCATGTGGAGAGCGGACACGAGAGCAGCCGACGCAATAGACGGCGACCGGTCCACGATGGCTTGCTTCATGTATCTGAAGATATAACTCTTGCTCCAGCCCGTCATTTCGGTCATGATATAGTTTTCTTACCTTTCGATAGCCTGTAGCATGGTGGCGTCTGTGATGGTACAAAGAGCTCTGATGGCTGAAGCTCTATACATATCTTCCTTGCCGGTCATGTCCTTGGTAAGGCTGGATGTGACGATGATGACATCCTCGGCCAAGTTGGACAAGCTCTTGATGCCCAGGTACACCATGCGGCGAAGAACAGGGTCCTTAGATTGGAACAACTGGAAAGAAATGGTTTGGTCACCCAGTTACGGTTCCTCTTAAACCCCCTAAATACCTTGGTGATTGCAAAAAAGCACTCGGTGGCCTCTGTGGTTCCTATTGTCTCTCCCGAGTTGATAAGGAAGAGAATCTTGGCCAGCACGTGGGTGCACTTGCGAGGATGGACCGGAGTCTCGTTGAACATCCTGTAGGATCAGGCCAAATGCAGACACCTCACTGACAATTTGATTGCCAAATTACCTGGCTTCTTGCAAGACGGCAGTCTTCTCGAGGTTGGCGAACGGGTTAGCCCCGGACGCGTCCTCTTCATCCTTCTTGTCCCGGCGGAACGAGGAGTACATCTTCAACGACCTTCTGTGCTGCTAGATCGCGATGTGGATGACGAAGGTAAACGGGAGGCGGCTGACGTACGTGCGATACGCAGAGAACGGCGATTACTGCCTTAGACCGCCAGCGTTTCCACCTGGCAAAGGATCTTCAGCTGCATCCAGAGCATCTCTTTGCAGCACTTGTCAACTCCGTTTGTCAAGGTGTCTACAACTTCTCAGATGAGGGAGAACTAGGTTGTCTGCAAGATTCCTCACAGGATGCTTCAAACTCCCAGCAGATTTTGCACGACTTTTTGCACAATCCACAAGCCTCATACTTTTTTCACAATTCACACTGTGGCATCTTTGGCACCTGACACGTTGGTATGCGAACGGAACTTTTAACTGGCGTCACCCAACCTCCCCTTGACTAATACAGGCGACAGGGCAGCGGCTGCCATTGCACTGCCTGGCGACGACGGGCGAGTGAGTGCAGGGAAGTGGAGCTAGCTGAACTGCTGAGCTGAGCTGAGCTGAGCTGAAGCGAGCCTCCATCATTCTTTGACTGCCTCTCGAACTCACCGTTTTTATTTTTGAGGCAGTTGCTGCCGCTCTTCAGTTGTTAGTCGGCCACAGACTTCACCATGTTGGGCCGGACCTCCGCGACCGTCGCAGTCTGTTCGGGCCCGCTGTTCTTCCAGCAGCAGCGTGGCATGGCCAACCTGAAGGCGATCGCGATTCGCCTCAAGTCGGTCAAAAACATCCAGAAGATCACGCAGTCCATGAAGATGGTGTCAGCGGCCAAGTACGCTCGTGCCGAAAGAGACCTCAAGGCAGCGCGACCATACGGAGCAGGCAGCCAGAAGTTCTACGAAGCTGCCGAGGTCAAGGCCGAATTGGGGGAGAAGCCCAAGGAGTTGTACGTGGCCCTGACGTCCGACCGCGGACTTTGCGGAGCAATCCACTCCAGCATCTGCAAGAAGATCCGCGGAGAGCTGAGGGAGAAGCAGGATCTGTCCAATGTCGGTATCATCTGCGTCGGTGACAAGAGCCGGGCCCAACTGTCAAGGTAAGAAAAGTAGCTCCACACACCAGGCTGATGCAGGCTGCTATTGACCTCGCCACATTGTGGGTCCACACGTGCGATTTTTTGTCACGTATTTGTTGTTGATACCAATAGCAATAGCACTGATCAGGCCTCCAAAGCACAAGCTCATATGGTACGTGGACGTCTGGTCAATCTTTTCATCTCCTCGTTAGGGACTTCGCCAACCAGGTCCTTTACGTGGGCAACGAGATCGGCCGCCTGCCGCCTCAGTTTGGCGACGCATCGCGCATCGCCAACACTATTCTGAAGACCGACTTCGAGTTCGACATTGGCAAGCTGCTGTACAACCAGTTCCGCTCCGTCGTCTCTTATCGGACATCCGAGATCGACATCTTCCCGCTAAAGTCAGTCAACGCAGCTGAGAAGCTCACGGTGTACGACTCGGTCGACGCAGACGTTTTGCAGGTAAAATCTTGGGCGTCATTTTTAAAACTGTTGTATGAATTCCCTACTAAATGCGATCCTCTCTCGTTCACTTCTGACAGTCGTACACTGAGTACTCACTAGCCTCGCTGATCTACTACGCGTTGAAGGAGGGCGCCTGCTCAGAACAGTCCTCCCGAATGACTGCCATGGATAATTCCAGCAAGAACGCCGGTGAGTTCAACCTGCATACCCATTATTTATTCATATCTTGCTACAATGAGAGCTCAGACTTTTTACGATTCGTTGACTTATTTCCATCCAGGAGAGATGATCGACAAGCTAACCCTGAACTACAACCGCACCAGGCAGGCCGTCATCACTGGAGAGCTCATCGAAATCATCTCAGGAGCGGCAGCCCTGTAAAAGAGACATACGAAAGCAATGTGGACAGCAGTTCGTGTAATCTTATTTGCCTTTGCCTGGTTCTACGTGTGTGCTCGCGAGAAGAACGTGCAGAAGGAAGTGCTGTATTGTACCAGTACCAAACATTGAGAATAACATCGCTCTTTGCTGCTAGTATATCCAGTTCGATGTTACAGTAGTGCTATGATGTGTCATATTTTATTAGGGTCCTGGTTCAAGCTTCCTATTCCTCTCTTTGCTTCCCCCCTCTTCTTCCCTCCTACGTTGAAGCCAGGTATTGTCGCTATCAGCATGAGCTTGCCTCTATTACTCAGGTGGTGAGAGAGAGAGGGCCAGGTTGTGTATATCTTGGCGGCAGCAGTAGCAACAACAGTCGCGGCAATAGCAGCTGCTGCATGGGGAGTCCCATTGGTAAGGGTGTCGGCTTTGCGAGTAAGAGCAATCGTACGACTTTGAGCTATGACCAGAGGTCAGTGAAGGATTAAGGTGACAGCCTCAGAGTGGATTTGTGACTGATTACCATGGTTATGACGAACTGAGGGATTCACCAGCAACTGCCTCTCGCAACATGAGCGCTGCTACGGAAGCGGGGGTTAAATCAGAGGAAGTCATTGATCCTCTGTTTGCTCCACCCGGAGAGCAGGAGGATCAAGATGCCAGGCATTTGCGGCTGGACAAGTCTTCCACCTTCTCTAAACGCAGACAGGTATCCACAACACCAATTTCACTAGTGAAGGCTGCCATTAGAGCGGTCGTCAAAAACCTATGTAATAAGGACTTGAAACAACCGCATTCGTCTTTTCTCCAGCTCTTGGCCACGCTGTTGGCCACCCTCGGCAGCGTGGTTAACGGCATGGCCATTGGTTACACTGGCACAGCTGCAGTTTCTCTTACGGATCCTGAAGGAGGAGAAAATCTTTACGGAGAACATTTTCATTTGAGCATGCAACAACTCTCCTGGACAGGTAGCATAAATGATGTTGTAAAGATCAAAAAGATTCCTCACCTTAAGTACTATCCAGTGTCGCTGCTGAATTTGGGCGCTTTCTTCGGCTGCCTGGTGTCGAAGCCGCTGTTGGACAAGCTGGGACGTAAAAACGTCATGTTTCTCCTGGTGAGCCTGGCCTACTGCATGGGATTCGGGCTCATCATTGCGGCAGTGAATGTCTCAATGATTTATGCAGGACGGTACGTCTTCACAATTGATGTTGCACCTGAACGGTGCAATAGAAAGTAGCAACGAATGCTTACTTATGGCCATCTTTCAGGTTTTTCTGCGGCCTGGGGTTAGGCTTGTACCTCTCTTCCGTCACCGTGTACATCACAGAAATTGCAACAGTCGACACGCGAGGGCTGTTGGGCAGCATGGTGCAGACTTCGGGTTCTCTGGGAATCGTGCTTGTCTTTGTGGCAGGAATCTGGTTCAATTGGCGCCAGCTGGCGGGGCTCTCGGCGGCTCTGACAGTAGTCTTTGCCTCCACTGGGTTCTGCGTGGCACCGGAGAGCCCCCGATGGTTCCTTCAACGGGGCCGCGAGTTTTCCGCCATTCGCAGTTTCGAGTGGCTTCGGGGACGCGGTGGAGGCGTCGCCGAGGCTGAGTTGGAAGCTACCAAGAGAGCGATGGTGAGAGAGAAGAGGGAGGAGAGCTCGTCTGTCGTGGCGCTGCTTCCATGCTGGAAAGCGTTCTTGGCCGCTAGCATGCTGCTGTTCGTATACGTCGCTTCGGGACTGCACGTGTTGCTGGCGTACGCCACCGACATCCTGACGTCGGTGAAAGGAAGCATTGACTTTGCTCGAACTGGTGCGTTGATCATCGGGGTGTGCCAACTAATCTCCTGCCCTCTGGCAGTGTTGGTGGTGTCGCGTGCACCAAGAAAACCTCTGCTCGTCATCTCTACGTTTCTGGTCGCCGGGTGCCAAGGCACGCTTGGTTGGTGTTTGCGCCGCGAGGAATTTACGTCTAACCCAGAAGTCGATTCAATCCAGCCGGCGCAGACGGAGCCAACTGCCGTTGAAGAGGAATACTCTTTCAGCCCAGTGCTGGCTTTGGTGGCTGCGTGCTTGAGCGTGGTGGCCGGCAACGCAGGGTTCGGGACCCTGGCGTGGGTGTGTGCAGCAGAGCTGATGCCCACGCGAGTGCGCGCAGTGGCCAACGCTGTCCTCGTGTGTGGTGTGCACTTGGCCGTTTTCTTGGTTGCCAAAACCTACGCCGATCTATCTTTGCACGGCCGCGACAACGCATTTTTTACGTACGCAGCATATTGCGCGATGGGAGGCGCAATAGCCCTGGTGATCCCAGAGACGCGCCTGAAGACTCCGGAACAGATCGAGGAGGAAATCCCTCCCACATCCTGGAAAAAGTCAGCGTTGCCCCGTAGAGCATGAGCGTCTGGAAAGAATCTGTACTACAATACGTGACTGTACCTCACACGTATGTATCTCACTTGGTAGCATAAACGTGATTCTTACGAACTTCTTTATGACTGATATTATTGACCTGAAGGATGTATGTATGTACATTGTACGTGCAATGTAGAGCGTAGCGAAAAATAACACGAAGCGCTACATCACCACAGCGTGGCATAAGGGCTAGCAGATGATGCACTCCCAGATCTTGGATCCTTCTACAGATTAGTACATTGTTGCAACGAGGTTAGTTCAAGCTAGGTCACTTGAAGTACGTTTGCTGAAATACGGTATACGTAATACTGTACAGTAACTCCAAATCAGCAGACCAATTCTTCTTTCTCTTGCTTCTCCGTGTCTTCTTTTTCGTGCTCGACGTTCAGGTCATCTTCGCAGCTCCTCCCAAAGAGTTCCGATAGTTGAGTGAGCGTGAGTCCGTGGGTCTCCGGCAGGAGGAAGAGCACGAAGAGACATCCGCATACGCAGCACAAGCTGTTGACCAAAAAGCACCCGGACAAGCCTACCAAGGACACCAGCGACGGAAACAACTTCAGCGCTGCGAAGGCGATGCAGAATCTACAAGAGACATGGAGGACTTGCCAATCGTCCAAGAAAGTCTTTTGCACTTGACCAACCTGAACGCGCACACGATTGAGCAGCAGACTGCCTTTGCCCTAGGAGGGAAAATTTCCCCCAGTAAACCGTAGCAAACTGGCCCTAGTCCGAGCGCGTACGCGTAGCAACTCAATATGAGGCAAGTGGGACCAATCACCTGATAGATGGAGGACGCGAATTCGGAGCCATTTTCCTATGGAGGCGATAGAGAAATATTGCAAAACAGTTGAAGGGTTCGGAGTGTGGCAAAATGACCAAATAAAATCTACCTTTGCCAAAAGAGTAGATCCCAGGGTCGTCATGCTGACAGCGATGATTAATCCTGAGAAGACGAACTGACTCCTCCTGGGCACGTGAGCCATGAAGGGTGCAGACGTGACGTATCCAAACACGAAAGCAGCCTGGATCAGACAGGAGAGCACATAGCGATTTAAGGAGAGGCCAGCAGAGCGGAAGATCTCCAGGCTGTAGTAGCTCAAGGCCTCACAGCCGCAGGCAATCTGTTGGTTAGCGAGGTGAGCACTGAATATCATGACAAATACTGTATATGCGTACAGCACGAACCTGGAAAAACATCATCCCAGCCACGATGGCAACTGGCTTCAGTACCTTGGTGGAGGTAAGATACCTGACCTTTTGGGTCAGCGTGACCTTTCCCTGGCTGGAGACGCAGTGCATGAGCTCCTTCAACTCCACGGTGACAGGGTAGTTGGGTCCGCGGAGCCAGCGCAACGTCTTCTCCGCCTCGTCCACTGATCCCTGCTTGATGCACCACAATGGACTCTCCGGCAAGAAGTAGGAAAGGAGCAAGAAGAGGGCTGCGCATTAAGAGTTGACAGTGAGTAGAACAGTGCGTTTAGTATTTTTGTCCTCGTTTGCACATTATTTCTTTTCTTTTCAAGTTGTCATACCTGAGGGAATTGCTGCTATGGGCAGGCACACCTTGAAGGGCATCACGCCGAAGAGGACCAACGCCAGCAGCCAGGCGGCATTGATGGTCACAGAGTTAGCCACACCCAGCGCGGCGCGATATTTAGCCAGAGAGAGCTCGCTCAGCATCATGAAGGCAGCTGGGTTGGCGACGCCAGTGCCGAGACCGGAGACCACGCGGCTGGCCAGCACGGGCCCGAAGGACGATCCGGAGGGCCAGAGTGCTGCCCAGCCAGCCAGGAGCAACCCAGTACTGAGCACGAGGGTGCGCTTGCGGCCAAGGCGATCGGTGAAGAGGCCGCTGCTGAGATTCCCGAGCATCACGGCAATGAGCGGGAGGCTCACTTTATGGACAGAGAGAGGAGAGGACAAAAGAGAACTTTTAGTGGAACTTGAACCAGAATTGTCTGTGCGGTTAAGGATGAGCTCATCTCCTCCATAATAACGTTACGTACGTACATTCCTACATGTGAACATTGAAAGTACATGAGTACGGTACGCACAAAACAATGCGTATGTATATCTTCCCTCATCTATGTAGTTAACGACCCTTCATTGCTTTGATAAAGACATTAGTACGGTGGTGTGATCGAAAAGATATACATTTACATGACGATTGAGAGTTCAACTAAAAGATCCTTCGGTGTCCACTTCATTCGAGCAGTCAGGCCCGGTAAACCTGACACCAACAGAGTAAATGGATACTCATACCCACACATATTGTGCACATGCGTAGAGATTGTGCGCCAACGGCGAATAAGGTAGCATCAGTAGAAGTAGAAATTAATATGAGCAAGTACCTAATTAACATAAACATTATGACGTCTGTACCAAACCAAGAGCCTTGCTCTTTGCTGAATGGCTGGTCGACGTCGGCGCTCTTGTAGTGGTCCAGGGCTGGCGTCGTGAAAGACAGGGACATGCCGGCACCGAACCCGGGCAGGATCGCAATCAGAGCACTCCGTGCCTGCGGGACTCGACGGATAAGGATGACAGCACAGTTGAACATGACACGCGTTATCAGCTCACCATCATAGAAAGTTCCGCCTTCTCTTGGATGACCAAGATATTGGTCGGAGGATCCTCCATGCTGCTGCTTTTTTTATAGAGAGACACTTGGACTTGTCCTACTTGGCAGGAAACAGAGTCATTGTCTGACTTGACCAAGGATGCGCTAGACCTACAACATGGAAGAAAAAAAGGCCGCTGTATAAAGCCGAGCCCAATGACACTTCTTTCTCCTGCCTCTCCTACAAGTCCTGAAGGTGGTCTTTGTCAAGTTTCTTTCTGGCTCGCGCTTAACAACGAAACATCGATCACTCTCCCTCTCTCTCTCTGCTTTCTACTCATTGGAGAAGACTCTGGTGGCGACTTTTGGAAGTCCCTCATGGCTCGGGCCAGTTGGCGTTTGTTTTATCAAGGCCTGGTCTTTTTGAGGCTTGAACTCTCAAGGCCGCATAAAGAAGAGACGAACAATCTTACCTTGTCTCACTTGTAGCAGAGACGATCTAACTAATCAGCGTTTAATTTTCACCGCCCTTCAGTGCGTCGGCAACAAACTGATTCTGCTGTCCTTTGTTCGCTACTCCAATCTGTCTCGAGCGAGGAAGCGCGTGAAGAAAGCTCTTAGAATCTAGACCTACATAAGAAATCTGGCTAGCAACACGTATACACAAGACATGTCTACGTCAGGGGAGGGGGAGGGGGCCTAAAATTTACTCACTGCACCGGTGGAACTTGCCCGGGTCCAGTGTCCTCCAGCTGCGGACTGTGTTCACGCTGCAGACGGAAAACACTGTGGCACAAGGAACTGCGCCTTAAAGACCGACGAGGGTGAGGGCAGTGGTCTCGAGAACAAAACGTCACGCAGTGAGCAGTCGAGGAGAAAAAAGAACAAGACGCACATATATTTGTCTGATCACACAACTTTCCAAAACATACGTACGTACTACATTTGTCATCGCAGCAACGACACAAGAATTGGTAGAGGAAAAGCTGTGGACACACAGATTTGACGTTGAACACGGGCCGGAACTGACTCAATTCTTAGAGGCATTTAACCTGTACGAGGCCTCCACCCCAATTGCACTCTTTGTGTGTCTTTCTTGCTATCTGCTTCTCTTGGTGAGCCTGACGAGACGCTCTTTTCTCCCAGTAGGAAAGTCTCCACAAGGAAATTTGGCAATGGACGCGAAGAATCGTCTAAGACTGATTTTTTTCAAAAAAAAAAAAAAAAAAGCCAGACGTCTACACGGCTCGCCGAATAAGTGTTTAAGCGCAGAAAACGTACGTAATTCCTAAAGGTGACTTTAGCACTTGAGATTTGACAGTTGAAAGCAGTAGCGATTTTGAAGACCATGGAAAAGTGCAGAGAGATCCATGCAGTTTATTTCGCAGAGTGCAAAAACACATGCAGCAACACGTAGGGCTGAGGTTTGACTTCCTCCTGCGTGTGTAGCAGGCATCAAAAATGGACTGGGCCTAGGTCGCAGCTGGGAGGGTGGCGAAAATTGGCTTGTCGAAATCATACTGATCGACAAGAAACATCCAGACTGTTCAACATGCGAAAATTTTAGTCCTTCTTGGCGCGACTTCGGCAGGGGATTCTTCTTCGAATTCGACCTCTTGTTCGTCTTCGGGTCCCGGTGAACGTTTCCCTGGCAGTTTTAGAAAAGCTTTACTGTGACATTTGGCATAAAAATGGGGCTCTATGAAGGTCTTTTATGGCGTGCGATAACAACTGAGAGGGATGGCTAAAGTCGTGCAAGATCAGAAATCAAGCATGCAGTCCGCAATCTGACATCCGTCCAGTTGTCTACAGTATGCGCAGGATGGCGACACACACGAACGTCCGACTTTCTCGGTCACCCCCTCATATCATTCTCATGAAGCATTCAACGAAGAGAACCTAAACACCATTGACAGTCGTGCATTCATTTCTCAGACTTTTGGCCGCCAGAAACACCACTCTGGACGGAACTTCTCCCAGACTGCAACGACGTAAAAGTGATGTCGGACGTCCACGTGCGCCGCCCCACGTGCAAGCACATGTATGACCGCAGGTCCGTGCTAGCCGTGAGGGTCCTTGGAGCTCAACCTCAACTGTTGCTTGTTGTCAGAGGCGGACTTTGGTACAGACAAAGCGACCCTTGAAAAACTTAACGTAAACGACTGAACGGTGTGTAAAACACAATTGTGAGTATCACGGTCTTTGTTAAGGCATTGAGTGAAGACGGTCACAACAGCTTTATGAGCCGGACTGTGTTCGAAAAGTGAGAGAAACGTCAGAAATCAGAAACGTCCGCAACCAGTACTCATTCACTGAAGAAATCTACCTACCATACGGACGCTGTGACCAACAGTTGGTTGACGTTGCTCTATAGTTATCTGCAAACAAGAAAGTTAAGCTAATCCTGAGTCCTAGAAAATATGCCAGAGCATCTAGGTGGCATCATGGTGCAAGAAGGTGGATTCCGGAGCGCCTACACAGGTTTTTTGCGTCAACAATCTCTAGGCAGAGTAAACTTGGCCCGTAGTAGTAAAGAGATGAAGGACAGCTTGAAAACACTGTTAAGAGCATAAAAGGTCAAACTATGTCATGACCCCACGTGGGATTGCGGTACCATAAGAAGTGTACATGAGCTACCGGATGTTGACCTAACTTTCTTTTAGATACTCACTGGTGTTGTGATGATTACGTCCTCACCACTGGATCACAGTTCAGGTCTGACAACTGGTGAAGAAGTCAATGAAAAATGAAGAAAGCGGTATCGAGGAACAGCGACAACCAAGGGAGAACTTTCACTATGTACTAAGTATGAGAATTAAGTTATGATGAACACTGAGAGCGAGCAACTAAATGAGTCTAAGTGGAGTTCTCGTGTCCATTGGCATGTCAGTTGGTGTCCCTGTGTTCTGTAGCATGTGGAGCATCTCCAGATTGGGCTCTTGTCGGAGAAACTCTGCACGCTGTAATCTCATAGACTGGACCAGAGAGCTGTACTCACGCCGAATGTCCTTGGCCAGCTAAAGAAACGTAGAACGATTCAGTAACGGCCATACGTTCCATGAAGCTAAGTTAATGATAATTTAACTAATTGCATAGTTCGTTACGATCAGCCTGAAGTCAACCAACAGGCAGACCTGCGTCAACGCAATCACTTGTGAGTTCTTGCAGCAATGACTGCGGGTGCAACAGTGACGTGAAAACCAGATTCTGGTAAGAGCTCGTGGCGCACACACACACACACCGACACACACACACACACACACACACACGCACGCACGCACACACACAAACACACAAACACAAACAAACACGTATATGAACGTGTCACGGCCGCATTTTCGTTGAGGAAAAAGCAAAAATCTCGTCTGCTGCTGATGTAGTATGAAGGGTAAGATATAGAGGAGATGCTTCCATTATACATCATGATGTGCACATACTGGTACGTACTATGTGATTACCTCATCAGCGCGCGTCATGTCCTCCATCAGCTTGAGGGCCTCGTTGTGCATCAGATCCTTCGGGATCCCAGACCTGCGGTTGTCCCGGACACCGTCGGAGACTTCGGCCACCCAAGAGCTATAATCTTCCTCCTCTGGTTTGGCAAAGGGTGCCTCTCCATGACCTGATGTGCCTTCTCGCCCTTGTCGCCGATGTTTGAAGTCTTCCCCGGGGTTAAAGCGGTGTTCAAGTGGCACGAGAAGTTGCCGCAGAGGCCGGTGTTCTCGTGGGACTACTAGTGCTAGAGGCTGCCTCACCGACAAGGCCAAAAGGGGCTGCAACACGTGGTAGTTGTACGAATGTGTTCAGAATGAAGACGGACGAAAGTATTAAGTACGATACGGATATCATGCGCAGAGCCTGAAATAACACATAGCATTTTACTTTCATTGAATTTAAGACTCTGCGCAGCAAAAGTCTGACATTTTGGGGCACATTATGAAGTACATACTACGTAGTTTTTTTCTGGTCTTGAATCTGCCCGGATGTTGACTCATTGTGTCCCCCGGGTACCCGCAGTTACTGATTATTCTTTCACAAATTAACCTTTTTTTAAACTGAAGATCAGCGAAAATTAACTGTTTGCTCAAGAATGTAAGCAAAAGTTTTTTCCACTTGAAAAAAAATTGAAAAAAGTAATTTGCTGAGAGAGAAGTGACTTTTTTGTCGGTTAAATCATTGTTCCACTGTACACTGTGATCACCCACGTATCACACACTAAAAAAGTATCCGGATACCCTGATAGCAGGATAGGCAATGAGTAGCAAGTTACCAGAAGAGAACAAATCCCACGCGTCTTAAAATACCTCAAGATTGCGATCAGCTGAGTCAAAAAGATGTTTTTATCTAAAGTTGCAGTTTAAAAATTGCCAGTCTGACACGAGATTCATGCAGTCAAAATTGCAATTAAGCAAGAATTGCATGCCCTCATGGCACGAGCACAACACGTGTAGTATTCTCAAGCACAGAAGCTCAAGAGCCAAATCAGTATTATCACGCTTTTAAGTTTATATGCTGTCAGTGTCTAGCTCGAACTGTGCCGGCTTTAAAAGGTCAGACTTTTCTGCCTGGTCTTAAACAATGCATGACGTCATCTATGAGTGCTACTGAGATGAAGATTAAGCGTTTTGCTAAGAACAGCTCAAAGAAGCACCACATCAGTGGATTATGGAAAGAATTAGGCCTGCGGCGCCTTAATAAAGGCAATGAATTAGTTCATTTGTTCACCTTTGCCAAAAGAAGGATCATAACTAGCCTGAAGGTGGTCGTCTTCCCCATGGAGGTCGCTCTGCCAACCTCCCAGATGGAGGTCACCCCTTTCCTAGGATCAGAAAAGGTCAGAGGCTTCAGCAGTGACTCTCGCAGAAAGCGTTTCTGTCGTTGAAGGCTCCTGTGCAGGGTGATCCTTACAGGTTCGGTGCTGTTGGGTAGAGGTTCGATGCTGATATCCAGCCTGGTCGTTGACGCTAGCCAAATACGGCGTTGTCAAGTTTTGTACAGCAGATTCATAGTTAGTAAACATGATTTTTGTAAGGGATCTCTTAGACCTGCGGTGGCCGACCAAAAGTTGTCATGTGGAGCGGAGAATTACCAACGTATCAAGCTTTCGATCACCAGGAAGCTCGTATCCGCATTTACAGAACAATAATGCCTCAATGTAATGATTCTTTCTCTTGAAAAAGAGTGAAAAGTTCATGGGCACCATAATTATCGTTAAACAGATCTGTACGTGTGTGTTCTGTCTAAGTGCCTGGAAAGAAATTGCTCTTCTGCGTAGTTTGAGCCCAAGAGTTTGCGTTAGTGCTAGGAGGGTCGATGGCTCGTATACTTTTCACTTCCATCAACTGATTTGTCTGTTGCAGCTGCAATCCCACCAAGTTAAGAGCTTCTTCTCCACAATGATAACTCCTGAACTTGCCTGTGCTCGATTGGCCGATCATTTCTCCAGAAATCTGACCCTCCTACGAATCAGGGAGCAGTGAGTGATTTTTGAGTCACAACCTGCCAGGACCACCCTGTACGAGTAGCTATGTGGAACAGTCGAAGCCGTGCGGATGCTGAGGTTATGCGACAACTGTTGCCTCACCTGTACAGTCCATTGGTCGTGTGTCCGCCCTCCCTTGGCATCCCCACCTGTGTGAAAGCACTGAAGAGGGTGTGAGCCCGAGAGAAGCTTTTATACAGACTGCTCTCTTGTTCCTCCGGGGGGGGGGGAGCAGAAGAAGCACAACGCGCAAACCACATCATCTCTTTTGCTTTGCCCATGAGGCCATGACTGATGCTGTTGGATCTCATCCAACATGCAGTCTCGATGAAGAATGGCAACACTTCCTGCCAGACTTGAAGCCACACTCCCCAGCCCCCCAGCAACTTGAGAGCTCCAATAAAGGGCACAATCAACATTTTCTTTTCAGGACCTTTGTTCAATGATTTCCGGATATTTTCACGCCTCAGCACGAGTAGTGAAGAGGTTTCGTTCGAAGCTGACGCAGAGGAATCTTTTGACAATTCTGTCCTCATTCAATGATATCAGATCGGGGAAAAAACGGACATCAGACAAGGGAGGAAGTACTTTTGTGGCTTAAATAAAATGAAGGGAGGGAAGGAGGGAAATGAGAGCCCATAAACACTTGATTATTGCAATATCGCGAAAATCACCTCACATTCACCCTTCTCAGCCAAATATTTCGCTGATATAACTCCCGTAACCCAACGGGATCGATTGAAGAATGCCAGAGGGGCAGTATTCTCAGGGTTCACCGGTTGACCACATCGTACCCCACGTAAGGCAGTTTCTAGGGGTAATGCGCTAACTGGATGAGGACACTTGTGAAGCTGGAATCTTGCAATAATCGTACGTCTCTCTTAACCTTCGTGCAGGGATGAAGGTGACTGTGGCATTAAGGGATAGAGCGCAGCACACCCTCGTAACCCAGGTCTTATCTTGTCGTAATGGAACTTTGTACGTTGTTCGTCTCGATTTTTTCATATTCTGAAAAATTGAAATTTTTCAGAAACAAGCGTAAGTGTTTTCAAAAGGCACCCTAAATTCTTTTACTACAATGTGATGTGCTACTGAGTCATACAAGCATTCCTCAGTTAACGACCACAATGGGTTCCAGGACTAGTGTTCGTTCAGTGAAAATTCGTTATGCGAGGCAAAGACTATGTAGCAAAGAGTCAAGAACGTGACTTATAAGTCACCAGATGCGGAACAGCCAGCAATGACGTTTGGGCAAAATGAAGCACACACTGCTACAACTTAACATTGGCATCAAAATAGCTCAACAACATCTGCAAAGATTCAGACAGGAAGGTGGACCACACTTGCTAGTTTACTGCACAGTAAGAAAATTTACTGTGCAACGAATATCCCCATCTTTTTCCATCCAGTGAGAAGATTTCCTGCAGTGAGCAATTTTACAGCACAGCAAGCATTGGTCTTACACACGAAGTAATTTTAACTGGTGCAGATCCATCTTACGAAGACGGACCTCCTCCTCGAGGTCCGGGCCTCCTTCGACGGCCACCGACCGGAACCTAACACAAGTCAATTGTCAAGGATTCAGACTCCACCCAGGGAACCCCGAACAATGCAAGTTGGCCGTTTGAGCGATCTGTCATGATGCGTTACATGAGAAAAGACAGTAATGCACTGTCTTGGGGTCTATAGTGACACATACTGCTCTCAGCCTCAACCACTGCGTCACGCACGTCCAGCCTAAGGACGAGTCTTGCCGTCAGAGTACACCGTGGTCATGGCCGTGTGATGGTGTTTGCGCGGAAGCGTCACCCAGTGAATGGATCACCTAAAACTTCGCAGAGACGAGAGAAATTGCTCTTGATGAATTTTACAGGAGTGAAAAACTTTGCCGCTGCAGTGCCAGTGACAGTTCAGACTAATAGTATTACCAACTAGAACAAGCATTTTCACCAATCCCTGGAATATGCCACTAAACCACGGATTTAATCCTAGGGTTGACATGCTCGCAGGATATCTACGCCTTGAGGAGAACGCTGAGTTCTAAAAGAGGCAGCTTTTTCTATACATCCTTCTAGACTTTTGGCAGTTTGCAGTCATGATTACTGGTTTTTACTGAACTGGGTCTCAACGCGAAGCTTGCCTAATGTTAATTACAGGTGATGTCGACCTCACTTTTCAAGAAATACACTAGAAATTGCAGAAACTCGGCGGTAGCAAAACCAATGCCTTCCTTCAATCGAGCGAATCAAACCGTTTAAAAGTTGGGCCTTTCACCCCGATCATGACGTGGTGGACCTTGACGAGTTGATTCACTGAATGTCTGGTGGGACAGGATCTCTTGGAATCGGCGATAATACTGGACAAACATGGCGTGTGCCTGCTGCAAGATGCTTGTCCCGTTCTTGAAAGTAGGGAACACGGACCTTATGGCAGATCTCATTCAGTGACTTTTTCCACCCGCCACTGAAGTTTGGAATCAGGCATTCTCCGCCTCATAGTCCAAAGAGCAACTGCCGTCAACGCTGCTTGTCACGAGCTCCGCCCGCTGAATAAACTTGATCGGATTACAGCAGCAGTGCGGAAAGAACACCTGCTCCACGTACTCGGAGGTGCGTGTGTGGAGAAGGTCCTTAAAGGAGTCAGATTCTTTTGACTCCGCTCCTTTGAGATACGACCAAGTTAATGCTTATGGCTCTCTCATTGTATTGACTAAGTGACTCAAAACAAGATGGACAAGATCAGGTAGTAGTTGTTGATGAAACAGATGAGCTGATTCTTTCGACCACTAAGAACTGAGATCCTCATAAGGATGAAGTGCTGTAGGTCTGCCAGTAGGCGGCTCAAGGTCTCGTCAGGAAAAGTCTCTATCACACTCAGGATACCGGCAGCGTATTCTGCATAGAGTCGTGTTGTCTATGAAAGAACAGAGATCAAGGATGTATCCAGAAGCATTGTCATCTTTCTGTACTCACGTAATGCTGCCTTTGGTCAACAGTCATCTTTGTAGGGTTGCACTCCATGATGCTGTTTCTAACACAGTATTATATCGTGGCAATAAAACCTCATTCCGTGATCCCATGCTTAGCCAGGTCCTCCATAACGTTGTCTAGGTAATTCTCATCAGGGAATCCATACTCTCCGCCAGGGAAGTTCTGGGTCTTGTGGTGGATATCATTCCAAGTCACCACGTTGTCAGCCCCTACAGACGATGTGTAAGAACAATAGGCCCGCTGCATCAACAGGGGAAGTGGACACTCATCGTCCCTACCTGAGGTCACCGATCTCCCGACGGTGAAGATTAGTCTTTGGTTGAAGGCTTTGGTGAGCAGCCTTAGCACCTTCCGGCCTTTGTCGTCATCCGGGAGGTAGGCAATCCGAGGAAATGCCTGGCAATGGAAATGCCTGGAAATATGCAATAAGTATGCTGTAGGAAAATGAATTCTATCAACATTACCGTACACTGTATATTTAATTAAGTATAGTAGGTTGTCGTAAGATTTCAATTAGCTTGTTGCACTACTCACAGTCCAGGATTGGGATGCTCCGGTCCCTGAATGCCCGGCTTGCATCTGTACACGATCTCGATGGTGTTGACACGCCTCGGATATCCTGGTAGACTCTGACGAAGCACCCGGTGACTCATAGTAGCGTTCAACGGCTGGTTGCCAACCTTCTCACCATATACAGCCATGCACTGAGGGCACTTGAACAATAATAAAATAATATGCATACACCGTTGTATATCGACAACGTATAAGACGACGAGTTTCCTTCACCTGCACGAACGTTGAGGACTTTTTCAACATTTCCCTGAGACAGGCGTCGTGCATCAGGTGTCGACAACGTGAGAACTGCGCCAAAACACCGCGTGTCTCGTCGTCATCCTCTCCTTTATAGATGCTCGCGCCCCTCAGCTCGTTGAGACAGATGGGGCAGGACTCGGTTGTCGAGTAGTCGGCATTGCAAGACTTGACAAGCTCCGCCAGGGGGCTGGAGGAGGGCAGGAAAGAGAAGCCCTCGTCCAACATTTTGTCGGCGCCAATCAAGCCTTTCAACTTTTTTACTGGCGGCTGCAGGTAGAAAATGTTAATATCTATGAAACTTTATGAGGGCGATGCAAGTACTTGATCACCTTGCTGTCTGACTCGTCATTCTCCTCTTGCGCGCAGTTGGCGGTGTTGTCCGCGCCTGTGTCCGTAAGGGATATCTCTGCAGAACTGTGATTAGGATAAAGATAAGAAAAAATGGTACGCCAACTCCTACTCCTACTCATCTAATATGGACAGGCTTGTTTGTAACATCTGTTAGTTTTCTCATCTGACACCCATTCCTTTATAATACACCTGATATTTAACCTGAACCTGTCTGCCTACCATTCCACCATTCCTCGTGCCCAGTGGTCTTACCCACAGGGATATAGCAAGAGTCACAGCGTACTGACACACGACCACAACACCTGTTTCTCCATCAAAATTTCTTACTCTGGTTGTTCGGGCGGGACAGAGCCTCCAGATGCTCCTTGAGGCTCTTCCTGACCAGGCCCGCGAAGATGTTGTTCTTTAAGCTGTCGCATGAAGTCTCCGAAAGCATCTTTCTGCTCCTCTAATTGTTGCTTCTGCTTCACCTTGAGATTCTTTAGCTCCCCCAGCACTTGTCGCACCTCACCAAGAACCTGCTTGAGCTCATCCAAGGACCCCGACGTGTCCTGGGATGGCGGCTGCGACAATGAAGTCGCTCCCTTTCCAACCGGAGACTTACGCTGGTACATAGTGAACTGTCAGTATTTCACTGACTGTTTAGAACTTTGTTTAATTGCAAGAGGAATCGTCGGACTTCAAGTGGAGATGGATCAAGCTTGCCTGAGCCGGCCCAAACAAAAGGTCGGCTCGCATGTCAGCACTTGACAAGGCCCGACTAATTCCTAGAAGCTGTAGTTGTAGGCGTACCTGTGAATAAAAGAAGTTCAGGTGTAGCCATTCGTCAACCGAATTGTGCAACAATCACTTTTGTCACTGGTCACCTGTCAGGATCATCGGCCATCACTAGGAACGGCCTTGTTAAGTTTTAATACTTTTAAGGACTTGGCTAGCATACACGTTGACATATGCTGTAGCATGCATCTCTAGCATACCATGCACTTAAAGAGCCTTCGACGACATCACTTAGAAGACCAAAAATTCGTTCCACCTTGAAGCAACAAATGATATACTTTGCAGCAGCTAATTTTATAAGTGCTTTAATCTAACCTCCACTGAACTTCCTCTCAAGGCTTTTTTGACCGTAAATGAGCTGGCCCCAAGCCGAGCTGAGTCCAACCCTGTCACTGTTAGGGCTGGGCTCAGTCCATCCCTATTCTAAGGCCTGTACAAATGCAGCTTGAGGAAAAACGTTCCGTGGTGCAACTGTCACTTGACAATAAAAAACGTTTCTAGAGAATCGCGGAACTAATGAATAATGTGTCACGCAACTCTTTTCCATGACGCATACGTATGGCACAATCAAGAATGATGCCCGATGGCAAACACGATTCCGTGTGTTAATAAGTGGGTCGCAGATCAAAACTTTCTCGTATTTTAATAAAACATTCATATGCATGACTATCCTTTAAGGATTTCATCAAAGAGCCTTCAGCTTGATCCAAACTCCTCCCTTCGGAAGACCCTGCAAATTCATCGCGTCCGGCTCGATCTTCTTCGCCAGCTTCTCGCCGGGTAAGATCTTGAAATTGGCGGTCAGGCGGACCAGGGCGATCTTCGCCATCAGGAGGGCGAACCTGTGAATAATTATAAATTCTATCTCCCATACCGAGTAATCATCATTGGGAAGATCGCATTCATTGATGGTTGAATATAACTCAGCACCTCATGCCAATGCAATTCCGAGGACCATGTCCAAACGCCAGGAAGGCATAGGGGGATCGCTGGGCTTTTGCTTCTGCGGAGAAATTGGCGGCTGGATCGAACCGGTCGGGCTCCGGGTAAAACTGGTGGTCTTGCATGATTTCAGGAGCAGAAATCTGAATAAAAATAGCTTGTTTCACATACCTTACAGTAAAGAACAATGCCTGTGATAGCGTCTTCTTACCTGCACAAGCATTCCCTTGGGCACGACGAAACTTGTTCCTGGGACCGGGTACGGTTTGACACACAGGCGCTCCAGAGCCCCCAGCGGGTAGTAGCGCAACGTCTCCATCAGTACAGCGTCCAAAAAAGGCAGCTCCTGAACGACTGCGTAGTCCAGATCCTGTCCTTTTTCCTTGCTAGAGTTGGAAATTGCATCCTGGACTTCCCGTCTCAACGTCTCCTGCACATCCGGGTTTTGAGCCAAGAGAGCTAAGCATACGGACAGGACAGTGGAGGTGGTGTCAAAGCCGGCGAAGAAGAGCACCAAAGCGTTGGACACCATTAACAGCTCAAACTCATCCTCGCTAATGGCCTCCTTGGTTGAAGATTGAATGGCGGCGTCCTTCTCGAACTGACCTTCAGCCTCAACCTCTGTCGCCTGGCCTTGGTTCCCCCCCTTTTTCTTGTAGTTATCCAACGCCTCGACGACGAGGTCGATGAGGTCATTGCGCCTGATCTTGTCTTTGCGCCGCTGCTCTATGGTCCGCAGAATTGCGTCATTGAGAAAGAGGATCGGCTCCTCATCAATAAAATTGAATTTGAAGAACTTCGCGACCTTGGGGAGGGCGAGCATGAGGATAACTTTGAACATGCGCGATGGGCTGTTGGTTCCGCCGCCGACGGCCTGCTTTACCTGTGTGGAGTGTTACAGTAATAGTGCGTCTCATGATCACTTCAGTTTGCCTCACCATGGTAGGGAAGATGCCGTCAGGGTCCTTGAAGGAGTTGGTCTCGACACCGAAACCGCAACTGGCGATTGAGTCCAGCGCGTAGTTTGTCATCATGAGTTTGGCGTTAAACTCCTCGCCTCGCTCGGCTACGCCCTTCAGATGATCCACGAACACACTTCCTACCTAAGCCAATGTAAAGACTTTCTAACATCAGCGTTAATGTTAAACAATCTCGCACACCTTATTTATGAGAGGCGTCATTGCCTTGAGCTTTCCGCTGGTGAAGATGGGCGAGATGATGTTCCGGACCGTCTTCCACTTCTCCCCCGTCAGCATTGTCATCATGTTGGCCATGATCTTTCCGGCCCGGTCAGAAGTGTCCATATCGAAGCTGCGGCGATCGACGAAATGGTCAAAGTCCTTGATCAGGATATTCTTGGCGCAGTCGAGATCATTGACCACCAGTATGGGAGTGGAGAAGGAGAACGTCCCCACATACTTCTCAGTCTTACCGTACTGTCTGAAATTGAAGGTTCTAAATTGAAGGTTGTCCTTGAAAGATATAGGAGAATTCTGCTTACTTGTAGATGTCGTTAAGGAACGTAGAGAAAGGGGCTCTTCCCGTGTACATCTTCCAGTATATCCAGGACCCACAGGGGAAGTACTTGGGCGTCTCCTTGATGCCTCCAGCCTCGAAACAGCCCCATTTGCGCGTCACGTACCAGTAGCTATAGGCGACGAGGGCCAACAGCCCCATGATCACCTGGACCCACATCGTTTGCGGAATCTTTCACTCGCAGACTGACGAAATACCAGGACAACTTCCCATCGTTTTATTCTTCGACTGAAGCTGATGGTAGGGGTGGAGAGATTATGGGCCGAGCCCGCGAGCCGGCGAGGTCTCAAGCCCGTACACTAAATCGCCAACCCGCAGCAACCCGCAGTCCAGCCCGCGGACTGGGCCCTCTGTCATAAGCAGTCTGCTAGTCTATGGCAAAAGCCTCCGGCTGCCTCTTTTACAAAAGTGCAAAACACTTTTCATGCATTTTCATATCAGTCCCGCATTTTGTCAACCTGGCCCGATCCCGAATGTTCTGATCCCGACCCGAGTCTGCATTTTCGCCCAGCCCTCTCCACCCGTAGCTGATAGTGAAGGTGATGTGAGTCAGCCAGGGCGGCACCGAGCTCCAGGCAAGCCGAGATGACGCGCGCGCTCATCGCAGTAGCCATGGTGACACACGAATAAGACCGACGCGTCCTGCAGCCCCCACAAGCACAGGATGAGAGTCATGGTCACATTTTCACAGGCTGCTCCACATCTTTGCATGCAGACTTGTGTGCATACTGAAAACTACAAACATCCAAGCTGGAGGGAGGGTCTACCGGCGAAGGACTGGTAGCCCGGCACAGTCACCATTACGCAGAGCTCACTGCACAATGATTTTATAGACGTCTAGGTGAAGCGTGCAGTTCGTTGAGAACGTTCTGTGAGATACATGCACTGCCGTGGATACGTGAGCGTCCCTGCAGTATTTTATCTCAAATCGAGGTTTTCGAGTGATGTTTCATGCTTAAAAACTTTGTAGGCACTTTTTTCATACATCCATGCGGATGATGAATACCTTGTGCACCTTTTATGGCGCATCTAAGTGCCTCAGAATGTGCATCAAAATCGCTGAATTCACTTCTAACTTCTTCTAGAAGGAGCAGCTAGACGTTAAAAGAAAATTGGTGTAGGTAGTCATGCTTGCCACTTAGCAGATAGGTTTGGTGACATTTTTGATCAGCAATAAATAAGGTTCTACATTAAATGTGCAATCATTTATCTTAATCCGCCGTTCATTGATTTCGATCCTATTTCATCACTTTGCTCTCCTAGGGAGTCATTTTTCTTGCACAATAAACACGACACTTTTATTCGAAATATCTTGGGTGGTGCTGGCCATAACTATTAGTAAACTGATAATTCAATGTAAAACACTTCTGTAGCGATCACATTAACTTAGTTTCTGGGCCATGCTTCAGTCTCCGGCTGACATTTACGACGCAGTGTACAACTTTTAAGCGTGCTTGGACAGTTTGGAGCATGACAAGTACTAATTCTAAATAACACTATAAGTCATCACAGCCAGTACGTATGTAAATAAAGAAGTCACGAAATAAAGCAATTCCACATTGCTTGGCGGATCAGCACAAAGACTCTGGAGAGTCTGACAAGGATTCCTGACTGCTGTCGTTTGAAGGGCTTGATCCTCTCCTCGATCCTCCTCCAGGCCGCTGTTTTCATCTCGTCGGAACCCTTGCCACGACCAAAGTGGTTCAACGCGGCCAAGGCGTCAGGCCTCGGTTGTTTGGTGTACGTGGACTTCCCGAACTCTGAGCGCCTGGAGACGCCGGCGCGAGTCGCCAGCATGCCTAAGCAGGAAATGTGTGAGGCAACCTCCTACCCCTTGTGCATACGTATGACATCATTGTGTAGTAACTGTTACTGTGTGCTGAGCCCGTCAGAGGAGGCACAAGCCTTCAGTAAGATGCCTTCCAGGCGGTACTGGGTGGACGTGAAGTCCGCGGACATTTTGTCCATACAAAATGAAGGTTTTCTAATTGATGGTAGCATTTTGGATAAAATAAGACTGCTTCAGCTTCAACGGTTTTTGAGGAGGAAGCGCAAAATGGGTGGTCACAGCACTCTAGGACCACAAAATCATGCGCACTATCTTCAAGGGCTCCGTAGAAAACGTTCTGTAAGGTGAGGGTGTAACTATTTGTCAAAGAGCAAAGATTGGTCACTTTCTACACTATTTGTCATGAACGTTCTTTATGATTACTCAATCGGTGCAGAAGTTATTCGAGTTCAAATTGACTGCAGAAAAAGGTTGAATCCGTTTTCGGCAGCGTTTGTGTCACAGACACTTTGAGTCACAGGTCCTCCAGTCACAATATGGTTCAGTCACTGGACTGCCGGACTACAGGACCTGTGACTGAATGACATCGTGACTCAACCGTGTGAGACACAGAAAAGTCGTGTCCGATGAGGGTGTGACCGAAAATTTGCCGCTGACAGTGCCGTGAATGAAAAAGACCGTGACGAAAACTGGTCCAACCGAGAACTTCACGTCCACCCGGTAAATGGTACCCGCAGGAAACCTCTTCAATGGTCCATGTACGTCATGCTCAATAAGCACAGTTGATTTCATAATGATGGCGTATGTACGTGTACATTGAACTACACATGTACTATGAACAGTCGGATAACCTAAGTTTCTGTTCTCACCAGTGATGTAGACGTCTTCGAGCCACAGGAAACGGTCCTTTTTGGTCTCGTAGGCTTTTAGGATGGCATCGGCAGTGGCCGCCCGAAACAAGTAAGCGGGGCCGTCGCAGTACGCTGGGAAAGTCTCGTTGGAGGGCCACTCATTGTACGTGACGAACCTTTGAAACGAACACCAAGCCACATTTACGGCATTTCAGCATACACTTATTGCCGTAGGTCATCTCATACCATTTTGATGACCTGTTCCTGACAGCCGAGCTGTTGACATGGACCAGGCAGACGAACTCCCCAGGTTGCATCGGGGGCTCGAGGTGACACTGGTCCCCAGGGTGGCGCTCGGGGTCTGCCTGGGAGCCAAAGAGGAATCGGGAGAGTTTGTAAGGGTCGACGACGACGTCATCGTCCACCTTGATGACGGTCAAGTCGGGAGCTTCGTCGCGCACAAAGTACAGCAGACTCAGGCTCTTCAAGGTCAGGTTCCGATAGGTGTCGCGAAAGTCTGAAATGGAAAAACTCGTCAGCATCAGAGTTTATGAAACGTTTACTCTGTTTTGACACTACATATTAAACTACAAATCCCTTTGCATATTTCGGATGCATGCGGGGAATCTGACAACTTTTGAAGCATAAAAGTAGCTATATTTACTAAAAGATTCCTCATGTCTGCCACAAAAAAGTCACCTCATAAATTCCAAATTTTGACTCAAGATTACAAAGAGTTATGAGCTGGTCTTGTGTTCAGTAGGCTAGTTTGAAAATATCAATTTCACTTTTTGGTGGGGCGGAAAATAGGCATCAGACACTGTTATACCTGGTGCAAGTCTCATTTTTTGCGAAAAAATCGTAAGACCATGGGCACTTTTAACTCAAAGTTTCATGATGTTCGGTACGTTGTAAGTGCAATGCACACTTCTTTTTTTCAGCCATAACTTTTGACTGGATTGAGCTTTACAAGTGGTTCACCCGTCCATGGAAAGCTAAGATGCTCCATACTTTGGCAAATCAAGAGCCTGCAGTGATAGTGAGAGTTCTGTCTTCCTGATTTTCCAAGTGAAAACAATGATGGTCCTGTGTATCTTTGATGAATAATGTTATATCCCTAGAGATCCTTCTTTTCCTTGGTCTTGGTATCATAATACTCTGGACAGTCCAGTTTTGTGCTCCCGTTTGCACTCACCAACGGTAAAGAAAAGCTTTCCTTCACTGAAAAGCATTAAAAAGTCCGCTTTTAACTCTGTTTACATACAGCACTGAGGTGCAACATGTGTGTGCAGGTCTCGTGACATCCAGAATAGAAAGAAGTCTATTTGTCAAAGGAAATTGCATGCTGGACAAAAGTAAATAAGTCATTCGCACTTACAAATTGAAGTTTGATTCCCTTTTGAGCTCTGACGCTTTTGTCACGCTTTCTTCTTGAATAATAGAGTGATTCAGGGGGTCACTGCAGTATCAGTGAACTTTGCTCGTACATACTTGCCATATTTTGGATCAAGCAAATAGTCCTTGTAAGCAAATTACATACACGTCCTTCATTTAGTCCTCCTTGTTTGATTAGGGCTTGGTCCAAACTCGAATCTAAATTTTGAAATTCGATTCCTCGAAGAAACTCGAACTATTGAAAACCCTTGTATTCGGAAACAATTGCACGAAGTCATTCACGAAAGAGTTCCTGTCCGACAAAGATTTCAGGCACATCGACTACTTTCGCAGCAGAACTTTCCTCCGCCGTAAATAAAGTGATCTCTCAACAAGAAAGTTTTTTGAGGACGTCAGTAACATTTTTTCTACGGTCTCGATGTGCGCTTGAGTCGAAAGTTCAATCTACGTAGAAAGATCACAGTAGTTGTAGCGAAAGTCACTATGAGTAAGGTAATGGTGGACGCCCTCACATGAAGCAATTTCCCCTCAATTATTGCCCATGTTGTTGTTGGTTGAGACTTAACCTCTGTACACTTCATTAAATCTTAAGTGCAGTATATACGTACTTTGTTTCTGCAGTATAGTTGCCACTTTTTTTTATGAGTGGTCCTGTAGGACCGAGATTTAGTTTTTGCTGAATTTCACCCTTGCTACAGTGGACTCCACGTAAAAGGCCGGAACGCTCATGGCACGTGGCAACACATTACTAATTCATCTTGCGTAGAAAAAAGCTAGAACGTACTAAGTGTATTTGCTACAAGACGAGCTGGGTACACAACAGGGTTGTGCAACTGGGTGTACAACTGGGTGTACAACAGATGGGTGTACAGGGTGTTGTCTTATTTTCTCACTCACTGACGCGGCGGGACCGATCGATGACTACGCAGTAAAAATGACTGACAGCAGGTCTTTAAGGTGTAGTACGAAGGCCAGGATTGTTTAGGCACAATCGTGTAGTTTGCAACTGCATACGAGTAGCACATCATAAAGAGTCATTAAGGGCTCTCGAAAACAAACTGTTGGCGAGAGCAAGCCCGAAACATCTGAACGATCGAAACTACAGTCGACCTGCGATATCGTAAGAACAGAAATGATTACTATGTCGAAGGTTTTTTGTAATTAATGGTTCAATATCGAATTTTTACTACATCCAAGGTTTTTGTAATTAATGGTTCAATATCGAATTTTACTTTGTCGAGGGTCGACTGCACTGGTGCGGGACGAGTGGCGGGAAAACACTCAGAGCTGGAGTCTGCTGAACCGATCCTGAGGTTCAACGGAACGCTTGTACCATTACCAACCAGCGAGTGTGATTCAGCACAAGCACGTGGCTGCGCTCGCCTGGTCTGGACGCCCATGCATCTGGACGGAGGCTTTCCTTCTCCCCAAGTGACGCTGCAGTCTGGGGTGCAGGGACTACTGGCAGTCGGGGACGGGCCGAGGCAATGACGCAATGATGCAGTGCAGGGCTGGGAGGGATGCACGACGCAACCTGAGGGCATTCAGCCCGGAGGAAGGGTGGGGAACACCTGAAGGCTGCGGTTCACGTGAAACAAACTGCGAATGGGGAAAATGGGACCAGGACAGATATCCCCCCGCTCGGGCACTCTGTAGTCTGCCTTGGATGCATTTACAATCGTGTTAATTGTGTCAAGCATTAAGCTAAGCAGAAAGTAATTTTAAGCAGAAAAGTGCAAAGTGGGTTCTGCCCATTGAAGATGTTAGTGCTCTTCAATATTGTGAGTCTTACCTGCTTGCAAGATATCTTTATGCTCTTTCATCTCCGCGTCCACGCGCACCGTGTATTCGCCCTTGTGCGGAGGTCTGCCCAGGAGAAAGATCACCTGCATGGAAAAATACTCCTGCATCTTGGACGAACCCCACGTGGCGCGAATGAAGCGGCGCGAGCGCATGTTCGAGTACCCGGTGGTCACCAGCGCCAGCAAGCGGATGTCCGATCTGACGCTCACCCACGTGACGAATTCTGTCACACCATCACCGTGCTCCAAGTTCGACACATTCCCAGCTGACGGCCTCAGGGACCTCATGACTCTTGAAGGTGTGGCTGCGGCAGCGGCCGGGAGCGCGTAGCTGTCTCTGCTCTCGTCCATGCCGACATTCTCTTTGTTTCTGTTTGAATGGACCGCGAGTAAAGTCGCTAATGCCGCAAATTCAATGACCGCTGCGGTCATGAAGACCTTCCTGAACCTGAGCCTTGCCCACATGGGAGCAGAGGAGAAGCCCCTGTGCACTACTGTATATGTGGGCGCGATAGACTCTTTATGACGCTCTTTGTGTTTGGGCTTGGGAAAGCAGACCGCCTCAACGGAGGAGAGGTGATTGCTCTTTTCTCACACGGGACGTTGCGGGCGCTTCTCTCTTAAAAGCCCATTTCTCTCTTTCTAGCATACCTCTTGTGCGTATGCCCATGCATGCACAATAACAGGACCTGCACGGACGCGTACTCGCTCTAACGACTCGAGCATACGTTAGTCCGTGCACAGGTACTGCAATGGGAAAAAGGTCTTTCCTTGCTTGCAACCCCTTGGGACATTCTGAGGGACTCGCATCGATCGGACCGGTAGTGCAGTCGCCAGAGGGGTCCGACGGACAAAGCTCCATTTCGTGATGAGGTTGTGCATCACGCTGCACCAGGGTGACCACATCGAATTTGGCTCTCGTGCAGCTGCAACGACTCGATACCGAAATCTCGTCGAGGGTCCTTTTGGAAATGGGTGCGATCCCAAAGCTAAAGGCTTTAACTGAGCAGGGCACAACCTGAAGGCTGTAGCGAAAGTCCACACTAGCGTATGACGTAGCGTCAAATGATACGCGGCGGCAAAACCGTCCGTGAGCGTACAATCTTGAGAAATTCCCCAAGGAAACTGCAATCATACGCAAATCTGCAAGGTCTGAGGTTGAATTTTCAACTTGAAACCCTTCATTCAGACGCTCAGACCGAAGATTGAGTCGACGATTTCAGACGGGCGCGTTCAGGACATGCAAGTGTCGGCTTTGTCCACGACGGAGAGGAAGGACGTTGAAACGTTCCCTCCGAACCTCAGGTTTTGCGCATCCGGTGGTATAGGGGGGTCCGGGTGTCACGTCACACGGGTCGCAACGGCCCGTGGGGAAGTCCCCAAGCAAAATTTTGGGCGAAAAGGAACTTAAAAATGTCACCTAGTGAAGTTCACTACGGATCTCAGCACTTCGAACGCTTCGGGCAGTTGCAAAGTTGATACCGCTACTTTGATTGATTTTGGGCGCAGATTCCACAACGAGACCAGCCACTGCAGTACATACATTCTTTCATACAGAAATTTCTTATGCTAACATTGCATGTACTATGACAATTTCGTATCAAATTATTCGCTACGTGGACATTATGTAAAGATATTTTCCTTGTTTTCCTCAGTAATCTGGCCTGTCCACGGTCCTGCATGTGGTCATCACACATATTACACGCAACTGGCATTACATGGACAGTATATTATCCTCGAACAGACCACCTAGGTCAAGACTTGGCAAGTGTAGTACTCCCGGCAACTATCGTAAACCCGTCCAAAATCCTTATTGCTAACATTAGTATTGATATTACTAGTCTATTGATGGTAGAGGTGAGTACGTTTTCGTGTTCTGAACAGTGTGGGTCATTGGGAAGTGTGTTATTATATGTGTGGCACCGCTGAATCGTCTCAAGGCCGAGAGAAAGGAAGGGCAAAGTGAAAGCTGTTGCAGTGAGACCTTCAGAACGATGTTCTCTGCATACGACCCACACAGCAGCATCAGCGTCAATGGACTGCCCAAAGTGATTTTTCACCGACACGCACAGAAAGAAAATGCTATTCGTCTTCATGGGCTCGTAGGTGCTGAGCACAAAGGAGGTAGGCAAAGTTTGTTGCAGCCCGTACTTGTGTGTGCTGGATGACGAGTGAGACGTCACATCTGCTCAAACTCGTATTAATCCGTCATATAGAGTTGATTTCATAATGTGGCCTGGGATGGACAGAGAGACAAACGTTGCCTGGTTCTTCCTGGCCTTCATCTTGTTAGCCACCACCATCAAAAGACTCATTCAGACCTGTTATGGGCCTTGGACTGAGAGAAGGACCACTACTGGGCCCGTGGGGTAAAGACTATTGTCAGATTAGATTCGCACCAATTTTGCTTGCAAATTTGAATGTTTTCTGCCTTCAGCAACCACTGGTGGTTCGGACGCAGCTCGCGGGGGGGCTTGTCTCAAGATGCATTCGCCTCCACTGTCCTCTTTACTCCTTCGTACATGACTGAAGGCACTGGAGGCTCCAGCAGTGACGTCCCTCAAGCTCCTCAACAACTGTTGGCAGCAGCCCCGGAGTACCAAACTCTAGCAAGTTCCTCCAGGATGCTCCCGAGCATCCTGGGCGCCGCCACGGTGCCGAGCGCGCCCAACAACAGGATCTTATTCCTGGTGCCGCCGGTCTTCTTTGCCAGGGGGATGCCGGTGGAGAATGGCGTGACCAGCCCGCCGTCATCGCCACCGATTCCTTCATACGAGGAAGCGTTGGCCATGGCCAAACCTGAAGTCTCTCATGCTGACCATGAGCTCCAGGACGAGGAAGAAGATGACGAAAACTTGCCTCCAAGCTATAATGACGCCACAGCCGGAATTGCGGCCTGCAATTTCAGATGAGGAAGCTCTTTCCAAAGCTTTACTGCTAAGAAGTCCAATAAGTACTCGGGGACCTCTGGTATAGGGACTTAGCAAACACGAGAGGGACGATAGTCGACTGGTTAATGCAACCAGACCTTTCGAGCAATGATGGTCTGGAAGTAATTTCGTGCATGGTTTAGCAAGGACAATGATCGCCAAATCTGTTAAACAAGAAACAATTTGAGAAATCCTACGGGCCATTTTCGCTCGTCATAAGTCCACATTTCAGAGATCCCACAGGTTCTGTTCTGTGTGCATGGACTCATGCCAAAGTCGTCAGAAAAACTGCCTCTTTGGTGCAGATTGAACTCTCCGTAAGCCTCTTATGAGGAATTCCCGAGAAAGAGGAAATTGGCAAGGCATGGCAAGATGTCAATCTAATTCTGCAGCATTTACAAATGAACATTGACACAAATTGCAGTACAGGCGAGCTTCGAAAGAAGAACGGCCCCTGTCAGCAGCCAAATTATTCCCCAGCACCCAAAAAATGCTATTTAAGTGTAGAAATGCATGTTTATTAGACATTAAGAAGAGTCAGTTATTTTTGCCGGCTGTTTCTTGCCGTCTGCAGCAAAATGTGCAGCACTTTACGTTGTGGTGGGCATGAATCATTTCTTTTCTTTTTGCTTAAGCTGATTTGGCCCAGACAGCATGTGGACTCGATTCCGACTTGAAAAAGTTGAGAGTTGGACTTTCAGAGTCCAACTCATGCCCGTCACGACTGCATTTATGCATTGCTGCAGCCTTAAATTTTAAAATTCAAATGTCCTTTGAGATCTTTTATTTTTGGGCGCAAACCACATTTCTTCTGTCAAGATCAAACATTTTGTATTCCTGTTTCGAAACAGCTTCCTCCCCCCCCCTCGTTTGATATTCTGATAGTGAGTCACTTTTTTCCTTATAAATATGGTCAAGTACTCTCAATTCGAGAATTTTTCTTGTTTCAAAGCTCGACTGCACTTGTAGGATCTTAGTGCCTATTTTTATCACTCTTTGCCAATGTACAAGCAGCCTTGGCTTAGTCGGAATCAAAAGAGAAGAATGTGAGCAACACAGATGCTGTGAAGAAATTGTCACGTTTATTTTCATAATTAAACACTAATTATTAAAAACAGCAACGATGTAAGGCCGAGTAAGTCATGAATTGCAACCTTTTAAATGATGACTTGCGTACTTTGTGTGAGTTTTAAACAGTGTTAACATCAGTGTACTCGAAATAAAGATCGATGGCCACCTAAGCGGCTCTGTAATTATGCCATCGAAAATTATGTACGATAAAGGATATAGGCTAAGATGGCCAATCTTGACCCAAGACGATATTCTGGTAGTAGAAGGGATGGGTGTGTGAGTTGGGCGTCGAGGAGGTCGCTTTGGCGCTGGCCAATTGCTTTAGCTTATTTTGGCCTACTGCACCTTTGCAACATGAGCCATGGAGTGGCTAAAACTTCACGTTCATGCAAGTTTGCATTTCCTTATCAGCACAATGTAGAAAAATGTGCCAATATTAGCCTGAGTGGGCAGCAGCTGCAGAGCAGAAACACCACACCAATTCAGTTGGTCAAAGTTGTCATGCCGTTAAGGAACAGAGCTGCCACATGTCCTCCTACTGGCATTTGGCAGCTCTGCTCCAATTTCTTGCTGTTCTCATCACTCGTGCTGTACAGTCGAGGGTTTGGTGGTGAGAAATGCTACAGGTCAGCTGTTTTTGCCTGCGTCACCATCGACTTTTCAATGGTAAAAGTCCTACTGCTACTGCTGTAACAGTAGTGATAGAAGGTTATTGTGAGGGCCCAAATCTCCAGTAAGCTTGGGCTGCTCGAATCGGTCACAAAATAGGCACTGGAGAGAATAGGGAATTGGCTGAATCACTCAGAACTGTTTAAAATCTCGAGAGCTTCGTGAATTTCCTGGTGTTATAAATCCAGTCCACCATTGATATACAGTAGGGATCTAGGATGACTTCACCGCATCAAATTTTTCACCATGTTGAAGGTTCTTGTGCAATGAGCGGGGGGTCAGTTGCAAAAAGCACTCAGTACGTAAGAACTCAATGTAAAACCAGTTCTGTACCAAAAGTTGACTGTACTTTTGAAAGCATCATTTTTTCTGCTTGCAGTCGTATACTTGTACATGCAGCATATACATAACTCTTAAATGGATGCTCTGACAGACCACGTTTTTTCTAACGTGCATCTTTTTTTTCCTAAAAGTTGTAGCGATAGCAATTGTACTTCTTCTAGTCACTGCTCTTCATCGCTGATTTGACCATCATATCTGGCAGGATCCATTAGTGTTACCCTATGTTACATAAGCCAAGTTCTCAGTTTTTGATTGGATTTGGAACTGACATTATTGATTCTTGTATCCGTCTGACCCTTATCTATCCGTTTTCCAACGTGCTATAACCTCTTATCAATACTGGTCGAATTCGGGTAATGACAACAATGACGTGCATTCCATCTCCTGTACCCGACGTATCCAGGGTGCGAGTGCTTGTGTATGCATAGAGCTCCATAGTTCATGGATCCACAAAAGATCTTCGCTCCTTGCCATTCCAAGGCCACAAAGAACATAATAAAAATCAGCTGAGAGCTTTCTCCTATTTCCACACCCACTGTGGGTTGTACAGTCGAATACGCATATGAGGCCTCTTATACATGTAAGAGTAGAATTATGCAGCTCGATGGTGAAACATCCGCAAAACAGCGCGAGGAATAAATTAAGAATAAGTCCTAGAGAAAATGTGCCCATTATTTATGCACCTCAAACAGTCGGTTTAAAATACGATTCTCTCCAGAAACATCTGCGTAAAAGCAGCTAGCGTCACTTGAGGAGAGAAGAGGAGAGAGTTTTGGAAAGTCCCAGTCGTTGATGAGGCATCTCCGAGCGGCAACAGCGCCCACATAACTCCTGCTTTTGTCGGAGCAGCCAAAGTCGTTGAGTGAGACAGTCAACGCGAACATCAAGGCGCACAATGTTGCTTCAACACGCTGTCAAAGTGAGTTCCCCACCATGAGATGGTTGACTTGGCCGCCAACATCGTTGTGCGCATCTTTGTGACCGCCGTCGGCCTCCTCGTCTTCTTCGGCGTCTTCGTGTGTCTCGTGGGCGAGCTTTGCTGCTCAACTTACAGCAGCTTCGAGGATCAGCAACGCAGGAGACTCATTTGGGCTGGTGGAGGCACCAGTAACACTTCAGTTAGAGGTCAACAGCAACATGGGCTTCACAGGGCCAACGGTCAACAAACCATGTAAGATGCAATCCCTCTTAAAAACGCCCCCTGTGAGATGTCGGAGACGACAAAGACGTGCTCCAGGGGCGGGATGATGTGACGAGCTCGAATAACTGTCTCACGTGGCCAATTGCTCATCGTGTTCTTGGGGTAGGGTAGAGGATGAGGAGTGACTCTTTGGGATCGTCTTTGGGATCTGCATGATTGACACTGACCAAGGTTTAGTCACCCGACCAGAGTAAGGTAAAACTCACTGTTCAATTGATGCCCACCTAATTTTCGTAGAATGGATGACTGCAGTGGAGCAATCATCAAAGGGATGTTTCTTGTGAGACTTGACACACATGATAGAAAGGAGAGCTTCCTGCACTATTGAAGCAATGGACTTTTTGAGGATCACTCGCATGAACAAAGATGACACTCAGGATTCGTACAACCTGCCAACATCCGTTCTTCTTTTTCAGCCTCACCATTGTTCCACCCAGGTCGACCGACATGGTTGTGTCACTGCCCTCCCCTCGCTCACCAGCCGTCCTCTCCACGGTTGCTGGCCGCGTCAGCCCCAGGAGAAACAGTAGCGTGTTCGTCTTCAATAACAGGTTGTCCCCGACGGCCAATGCGGCCCCCTCGGCCGTGGAAATCCCCTCGTACGAGGAGGCCGTCGCAGCAGACCAGGAGGAGCCGCCCACTTACCTGGAGGCCATCAGTCTCAGCGTCTTCCACTGATGTCAATGGAACGGATAGATGTCTTCCGCTCAAGTTTGAGGCAAAGAAATAACCAGGAGAACTGTTCAAATAATGCACGGATTAGTGAAAAGACGCCAAGCCCTCGTACGTGCACGCCAAATTTCATACTGTATCTGCAACATAACAAATGATCATTCAGTGTGCTTTTCTCTTCTAGTAATGTACGCGCACCATGGGGTAGAACGTTAACATGCCCCCCCTCTGCAGGCAGATTTCTATTCATTTTAAATATCAGGTGACCATCCAAAATTTAGATCACGTTCTTGTTGAATTAAGATTAGGAGTGACAAAAGTGTAAATTGCTTATGTTTCCTAAGTATCATGGGTGTACTAACTATCCTTACATCTCAGTTACCGTCACAAGTTTGAAAATCTTTTAAGTCGACTTATTTGAAATTTATTCGACGTCCACTAACTAAAGACACACGAGGGTTTGTACTTTGCCTGAGGTGTGTCCGTAGTATTGGAAATACATATGCCAAATGCACTTATGTAGTGTGTCGTCTTCAAGGGTCAACTCTGTTTGACCCCTTAAACATGTGCAAAATTTATGTACATCTTACCAGGTTCTCAGCCAAATTGGAAGGTCGCATCCCATAGTGTGTGCGTACACTCACGAGAACTATTTATATGTTACATTGCACGTCTTTACCGAGTATGCATACTCACAAAATACTTTGTTAAATACAGCAGCCTGAAATACACCAGTGCGGTGGGCTCGTCATTAGTGACGTCACACTCACTTACGCCAATTATCTCGGTTCGTTATCATGATTAATATGAATTTTCCACCATAGTGTGCAACCCGTGTCCTCTGGACTGCTTGTAATCAAAAGTCAACTGCCGCAACGGCAACATCATCATCAAATTTAAGCTAGTGCTCAGCTGCTACAACGCCTCAACTGCTGCCACGCCCCAATCCTGCCACATGGTTTAGAGGATCTTGAGCATGGGTACGAGGTACCTTGAGGGGCTCCTCCAGCAATAGCCCACAGTGGAGTAATTATGCGTTAATTAATCCAAAAGGTAATAATTAAACTTATTAAGTCCCCTCAACTGCGACATCCAATGTAACTGCATCAACAGGTATCTCCTCATGAAGACCATCGACTGGACCTTAGCGGCCACACGACAACTTTAGGCGTGAGGCCCTTTATCACGAACCCTGTGCATTTGACGCATTACCATTGGCAATATCAGATTGAAGCATATATATATTCTCGGAACTTAACTGCTATTTTCTTCATCTGTATGAGGTTTGATCCTAGAATATGGTCTCTAGTAGATTGCTACACTCCCTGGCATCTACGGTGTTTCTCTGCGGATTTCTTGTTTTGCTCCCCCTTTTTTTATTTATGCAGCCCAATAAAGTCATACCAGGTGCTTTGTCGGTGCTTCCACCATCCCAACTGTCTGACCTCCTCTTCTTAGAACTCTATCAGACAGAAGTCGTAAGTCAGAGGGGCTGCATTCTGTATACCAGCGTAGTGTCCGTCAGTGTGTACATGTGCTAGTGCAGCCCTCTTGATGTTTCTGGTAGAGATAGAAGTGGGATTACTGCTCCACTGCTCTACTGACCTCTCCCCTCTCCCCCCTCAAGGAAGACATGCAATGATAGAGGAATTTTCCCATTTTTGCTTGTCCGTCAGATACACAGTTATTGGCCTATTGACTAAACGGGGCATGGAAAACCAATCTTCTTCCATGACTGGGCTGGTGAAGAAGCAAAACTGCAAGTGTCGTCGGAGGGTGGATATGCAAAAGCAGGGCCGAAGTAAGTTCGATCAAGGTGACCCCCAGAGTGGAAACGAGTGAGTGGCGCACTTGCTTGTACGTGCAAATGCTGGACGCTGTCACAGAAGTCTCGACATGATGGAGAAATCTTTGCAAGAGCTGCAGCGGGATCTGAGATCTCTGCACAAGCTCGTGGACCATCAGGCCATGCAGATACTCAACGTCTCCCGCTACCAGCAGAAGACCAGACTGGAAGAACAGCTGGTGTTGCTCAGTCAAGAAGTGCTGCAGCTCAAGGAGGATCTGAGCATTCAGTCAAACCTGGTACGGTGGAGCACTGACAATTGCTCGGGTGAACGTTAAGACCACTGCAATGCTCACGCAGACTGTAATGCATTGGTTTGCGTTCTCCTTGCATTAAAATTGCTTTTGCGTCAGTGCAGATTAAAAGTGATCCTTGACGAGTAACATCATGCTTGAGAACACGAACAATGGGATTACATCCGACCCAGACCAGTGGTTTGCTATGACATTTGTACGTTTCAAATATCCGACATTTCATAGCATAGCAGATTTGGCAGTTTCGACCATAGAAATGGCTCGAAAGCCTCCTGAAGACTTTGTACTGGTGGAAAGTCATTGCAGATGACCCATTTCTGTTCTTCCAAATGACACCGCCTCTCCAGTGATTCATGCAGACTTTCTACACATACAGACAACATGTTTCTTTCTTATATATTTTGTCTTAATGCAGTTTCTAATAACGACACAACAAAAATTGAATAATGGTGAGGGTAAAGCGGTGGATGTCGGGGGTCTTCTCTTTCCTCCGACCAAAAGAGTTGTCAAAAAATTCTGCCAATTTTGTCCAAACTTTGATGTCAGTGTTTGTGCTCTACATTGCAAAAAAGAGAACTGAAATTGGTAATTGCCGAGGTAAGAAGGGTGGAACTATTTACAGTGTTTTGGGGACATGCCGAAGTCAGGGCCATATGAGTAATACTGGTGACTGCATGGTGATAATTCAGTTGTTCTTAGGTGAAGCGTCAACGCGCCGAGCTGGTGTCCATGTCCGCTGAAATGACCTCGCTCAAGAAGCTGAACGAGCACCAGAGTAACGATCTGAGGCACTTGACCACCGTGGCCATGGAGGAGCTCAAGCAGCTCAAGAATGAGTGCCTCAGCACCCTGGACTCCTTCGCCAGGGAGAAAAAGGAGAATGACAAGAGTAGGGAAGAGGTGCAGGCTCTAGCCAAGGAGATCAGACAGTGCAAGACGAGGCAAGAAGACGTGCTTACCCACGAGCTCAATGGACTTAGGGTGGAGGATCCAACGAAAATTCCGTTTAGCTACTTTCATTCTATCATTATTTCTTTGGACTGTCAAAAACGTCGGAAATGGCCCGATCGACGTTGCTCAGTATACACTTACTGTTCATGGAATTGTGATGGAATATTAGCGTCTTATTATTAGAATATTAATCTTGTGAAAGATTCGTTCCAATACCAAATGAGTAAGTAATTTCGTATCTTTTGTTCGACGGATCCTCCACTCACACCCACAAAGGCTTCAAACAAACATCAGATGCTCCAGGTGAGACAATGTCTGGATATCATAGTAAAAGACGTGGGCAAGTTGAAGGCCTCTGCTCGAGAAGATAAGGCAGTCACCTTCAGCAAGGTGAACCAAGAGCTCAACAGACAGAGTCACAAGTTAAACGTAGCTGAGGAGGGATTCCAAAACCTCTCAAAAGAGATGGGAGAGTTTCGGCACTTGACGTCCATCGACGTGGAGAAGTTGAGGCAAGAGTGCCAGACTATGAGTCAAGTGAGTAAGGAGTTTCTGGACGTCGTCAGGGGAAGATTGAACAAGCAAGAGGATTCCCTGGAGAGACACATGGACAAGATGAGGAGGACCTCCGAGGACGTTGCTCTGATCAAGGTTTGCATAAAGTTGGTCTCACTTTTCGGCGAACTCTCAGTGATTGACCTCGACCAGATGTGCTTTGCAATGCATATGTTCCGTATGCACTGGAGCTAAATGCACCTTCGCAAAGCTAATTCTAATATTCCCCCCCCCCCTTTTGGTTAAAATGCTCGTTCAGAGTGAAGTGTTCAAATAGGTGAAGACCTTTGAAGAACGTCTCTTCTTGTTTCCTCAATGCAGGAGGCCATGACGACTCTGGCCTCTGAGACCGAGTGCCAGTTGGCTAAGATTACCCAGAAGGCCGGCAGCGACGTCACCCAGTCCATCGAAGTCATGCGAGGTCGTCTTGAGGCCGAGAGCGCAAAAAAAGTCGAGGTTCTGCGAGAGGAACTCTCCCAACGTCTGAACGGGGAATCGGAGCGCAATCGACAGTTCAATTGCACCATCGGGGCGAGGATGGACGAGCTCGACTCGTTGTACGACGACATGCAGGACAGGGTGTTTCAGATCGACAAAAGTCGCCGAAACAACCTCGTCTTCTACGGGGTGAAGGTGCCGAGCGAAGATCCTGACGAATGCGAGGCAGCGATCAGACTTATTTTCAACACTTACTTGCAGGTACGCCTGTTTACTTCGGCACATTTCTGATGTCTCACATTTTGCACTATGATATGATACACGTACATCCTGACACAACGGTTGAGGCAAAAAGACATCTTGAAGCTCCATGAGTGTGTGAAGTGCAGGTCTCTCGATTTGCAGGTGACACGAGAGGTCCCCGTGAACAGGGTGGTGCACATGTGGAACGGACCCTCCTTCCGCGGCGGCGGGACCCACCCCATCCTCGTCTGCTTTCAGGGGCCAATCTCGTGCAAACGTGGTTCAATATTCTCATATTTTGCCACACCTAAAGAGTTCTCTTCACATAAGCATTCTTCAAAAAGAACTTGTATTTACGTAGACGCAACGTGCACTTTAGGGACACGCTTTGATACAGTATGTAGTAATGGCTACCCTTGTAGCCACTGGTTGACACGACATTGGTCCCTGCCTCTAGCTGTTCAAGGACAAGGAGGACATTCTTAGGAAGTCAAACGCTTTCCTCAAGGGCACAAACATCTACGTGACAGAGGATTTTAGCAGAAAAGTGTGCAGACACAGAGAGCATTTGATTAAATTTGCCAGGGATCTCAAAGCTAATAACAGGTGCTCACTAGCAACATTACTTCTCCTACTTTCCAATATATCCCCGATTGAATTTTCTCTGTTAGAGATCCGCCAGTGAAGAAGTGCCACTTGTCGTACGACCGCCTGCACGTGGACGGCGAAGTCTACTTGTTCAACGAGGTCGAGGGAAGGGTAGAGCCAGTGAAAATGAGGCTGCTGGAAGGTGAACTGCTTGAAGAGGTTTGCGCACAAGTCGGGCGCGACAACAGACCAATGTTAGTTTCGTTGCAGGAGAAAACACTTGCAAGAAGAAGGAGGCCTCGAAACTCCCTGTGGAGGACTTCACTGACGTCGGCCTGAACTTCTCGGCGACGCCCAGATATCAGAAGCAAGATCGTCCGAAGAGGGACTCCCTGGGCATCGGCGACGGACTCTCTTCCAGTGACGACGACGGAGTCGCGAAGAACGGCGAAAGTGTCTTTAGGCGGCGAAATCGACCCAGACTCATCCCTCCAGCGGGCAAAAGCAGAAGTGACATCGTTTTGGTAGAAGAATTGGCAGAAGTTCTGCCGGTCATGAAGCAAAATCACGCAGTGAACAAGGACGCAAATCTGACTTTACCCGCTATCAATACCAATGAGACATGATCCAGAAATACAGTTCCTTCACAGGTCAGCATGCAGTTCTAATTCTCCTTGCTCAGTGTGAGCGAAGTTTTTTCATGGGTACCGCGTACCGTGCAGCACTGGCAAGTACAGGACTGAGCCACTGTCTTATAGCGGTGCCGCTTGACTGTGCAGCTTGTACAAAGTGGCCGCATCTCTAGGCTTTGCCCATTCTTCGCAGTACGAAGGAGGTGGGGGTCTTACCCCCTGACACTTCATTCAATCTCAATCGGGCCAGGCCAAAGAACAGCTCTTACTCCAAACCCACTTTTGAGACGCCGCCTATAGTTGGAAAGGCTTTTGAACCCTCTGTGAACACCACCTCCGAACAGAATTTCCTCTAAAACGGCCTCTCTTTGAGCCACCGCTGTTGTATCAGCATGTTAAATTTTGTTTCTGCCCTCCACGCATTGCAAAGTCATTTGTTGAAAGTTATTATTGTAATCTACTGAGCTTGTTTCAAACCCTTCATTCTTGGGATTGTCTCAAAGGCTAGCACGGCTGAAAGAGCGATCAGCGACTCGTCATACTTCATGTTCCACGCGGCTCCGACAGATAGAAGTCAAGTCACTTTTACCATTGGACTCTTTCCTATATTCACGTGTTAGCTTGTACGAGGAGCAGGCGAGAAAGTTGTGAAGGTCACAACCAGCTTTCATGCTATAGCTAGGGCACCTTTCTCTTAGCAAAGTCAGTTGTAAAGAGGAAATAGGGCCAGGGAAACCCCCCTCCTCGTACCTCCTTACCTGAGCTCAGTTGAAGGACAGCTTCAGAAAGGTACTATTGCAATAGGAAACTGGTACTTGCTTCTCGGTTGCGTTATTTTGCTTCAAGAAGGCTTACAGGGTGTACAAACTAGTGTAGGCACAGAACGATGTGAATTGAGCATGTTCTGTTGAATAAGTTCTGTTTAACCATGCGTATCAAGTTTGAGTTTCCCGACTGAGAGACAAGGAAAGCTATAACATTTGCGATGCACACAATAAATGCATCACAGGGTTTCTCTAATCTTGTCAGTGAAAGTGTTATACTGTCTTTGAGGACTTCACTGGTGTAACCTAACCTTGGTTTCTCACACAGGTAAATTCTTGATATTTAGAAGTACGGAAATACAAGGTCGATTTCGCCAACTCAGTTGCAAGGCAGTCCTTGACGATCTCTACGAAAGATCATACAGCGTGATCATCTTGCATTTAATCGTTCGTGCATGGCTGACAGAAACGATCTCAACCAGAGCTTGGTGCGTGCAACCCTTCCGACGAGTCAGCGCGTGTTGTGCAAGGCGACCATGGCCAATGCAGTGCGCTAAGTGCTCCTTAGAAGCAGTGGAAGTGCATTTATTGCGAACAACCCCGTAGGAAGGAGCATGCGCTGCAAAAGTCTCTAACTTTACTACTACGAGCAGTCATTAGAAAGGAACCTTGTAGCAAACCGTGCGCTGCGTGGTCAACCTGGACTGTAAAAGTCATGTGTGTCCCCTCGTCTTAAAGGTCGTAACCGAGATCTGCAGCAAAATGACTGCCAGCTGTCATGTCATCGTGCAGAGGAGATGGGTGCCTTTGACCTTTGGTCGCCTGTGATACAAAGAATATGACGGCAGAAGTTAGAGGACCTGAAAATCCTCACGTGTCGCGGCTGCTTCAAATGGCTAACGACGTGGAATCGAACCCGGGGCCCGGAGGATTGCCAGTCAAGGTAATCCATATGTTCAAGCTATTTCAGCCCCCCCTCAGAGACTGATTCAGGGCTTCTGTATTGGCTAAAGACGCGTGGTCTCAAAAACGTAGTCATCATTGCCAATGCGAAAGATTGATCTTTTTCCAGCTGAACGGTCACTTAAGCAACAACCCCAGGAACGGCAGCGGCGGCAAGCGCCGATACCACGACAACGCCAACAACCACGGTACCGGCGCGTTCATCCCGAAGGAGGCGTTGATGACAATCAACGACAACAGTATTAAAGTCAAGACATCTTCGTCTTCCTCATCCACTTCTCCCCGGTCGCTGATGGCTGCCAAGCAAGAAAAGCTGGAAAAAAAGTTGGACTTGATCCTCCAGGAGCTGAGTCAGTACCGAGAAGCTGCGACAGAGATCGCCGAGAAGAATCAAGTAAGGTTTATCATTTCGTAAGCAACCTTGTACATGCGTGGCACAGAAGTACAGACAGGTGTGTGAAAAGCTGCCGCTTGTCACATACACTCATACTTGGTACAACACACACAAGCAATTTCTCCATTGTTACAGCTTATTTCCCATCTCGAGAGTCGTGTCTCCACTCTTGAAGAGGTTGTGCACATGAATCGAGGCGGAGGGGGGAGCGGCGGCTGTGGCCGTGGCGATGGTGGCGATGGTGGAGGTCTGAAACTGGAATACCAGCACTCTGGAGAGAGACTCAAGTCCATAGAGGAGAGATTACGAGTTCAGGAGCAAGAAATGGCAGCTGCAAAAGTTGATCTCGGAGAAGTTATGCACGTCTACGACGATATCCAGGTTGGGAAGAAGTGCGTCAGTTGGACGTTTTTCTTGTACGTTATGTTATGTGTTGTTTGTAGGATCGCCTGTACGACATCGATCGCACTTGGAAGAACAACCTTTGCTTCTACGGAATCAAATTGGACAGCCACTCTCTGACAGAGAGCCCCGAGTGCCTCGAGACCAAAATTAGACACGTGCTCAAGAACAAGCTGAATATTGGGAGGTAGTCCCAAGAGGAGGGAAAATCCTTAGATTCCTTTGCAACGTTTTCACTAGCTTTATTGTAGGGAAATCGTGGTCATGCGATGCCAAAGGATCTTCAATGGAGTCGACACTAAGGGAAATAGGCCGATCGTGGTCAACTTTCAGGTCAGATCGTGCACTGCTGGACCAGAATCTCTGGATGACGCATTTTACATGTACATTGAGCAGCGATGGCTGCAGAGCTGCAAGTTAGCAACTCACAAGTAGCTGCACTTTAGGGTGAGCAACAGATTCTTCTGGGCTTTAGGTACATTTAAAAAACAAGCACAAATGGCGATGGTACTCAAAGACCTTGAGATTGGTGTTTATGCACGAGTCCATCAGATGATCTGGAAACCGTTCATGTAATGCGTTCTGGTATCAGCTGCCTTGACGTGAAGGTACAGAAGAACGTCTGACAGTAAGGTATCATAGAAGATGTTAAAAACATCTAGATGTTAAAAACATCAAACAAGGTATCTGTTCCCACTAAATATCTGGTTGAGCAAGTCAGTTGTTGCTTAAAGAATCTGAACGATGGGTCAGGAGTCATCTACAGACTTTGGTCCAGCGGTGTGTGCACACACAATAATCTGGAGCAAATGATGCTCATTTCATCATGCAGAAATGGTCAGACAAGGAAGAAATCTTGCGCAAGGCCAAGATCCTGAAGAATTCGGGAATCACGGTGGAAGAGGACTTCTCCAGAGCGGCCAAGCTCCGGCGGAAGGAGCTAGAAAAGCTAGTCAAGGAAGTTAAGGCCATTGATCCGGACAAGAAATGCCTTTTCAAGTGAGTTAAATAAAAAGACAATGTGTGACTCTTCTCCTCGGCAATGTGTTCACCCCTTAGCGTCAGCCGATCATGCAGTAACTCTCTAGCTCTATTTGTGTCCACCACGGCATCTCTCTCAGGTACGACAAGCTTCTGATCGATGATCACGTCTTCGTATACAACGACGTCGAGCGTCGGATCGAGCGCCTGCCGTTCACGGTCTCTGGCCACTCGACTGGACTGGCGGCTTCGGCAGCCCCGGGGGCGGCGGACCCTTCCGCAGCCGACGCAAACTCGCTGTTTCCCCAGCTTCTGCCCGAAGACATGCCCTCGGCCACGTTGGGCAGACACAGACCAAACAGGTCTGCTCATTCGGGGAGAACTCACGTGTGAGTTTTTGCATGTGTAGTCGATGTGAGAGACGACAGTCCACACCAAGACAGCAGCTTTCACAAGTCCCTCACCCGGCCAATGGGGGCGGGAGCACTGTCAGTACCGAAACAGTACTGTCGGAGGGAAATTACTCCGGAAGCGGGTCTATTCCCAATAAACTGTGTAGCAACAAGGACGTAGTGGTGAGGGTTGCCCGGACTCACAAGGACTAGACATACATGCGCACAGAGCTGTGTGAATTTTAGCCCACAGGAAGACATTTCAATGAAAAAGTTTGGACGTCATGACTATATATTGCAGCGATATGCAGTAGGGCTTCATTTTCCGAGTATCGGTCCGAGTCCATTTGACGTTGTGCGAGGGCGGGAGGAGAGAGGTGAGAAGGTGGGGGACTAAGGAGTTCTGGAGGTCGAAGTCCGAAAAGCTGGAATAATCTGGACATTGCATTGCATATTTGACAAGTTTTGGAACAGTCCACTGTATGTCGGTCTCTCCTGCAGCCACTGCTCGACAACAAGTCTTGCTCCTCCTCCACGTCCGGCATGGCGCACAAAGTCCGTGGAAAGCATCTTGGGGCGCATCCCTCACGTCACGAACGGCGTCAACGCCGGCGCTTACGGGTTTGTAGTTTCACGTACAAGCGGAAATTGGCGTGCACGTTGTCATGTCGTCTGATCATACTAGTTGCGCCAACAATGTTCTGCGTGCCCTGACCGCCTCTGTCAGCACGCCATCGCTGGTGGCCCGGGAACGCGCCAAGATGTGGGCGTGTGAGAAGATGACGCCGAATCTGGGGCTGGAAACAGGAGGCGACGAAGAGGATCAGGTGAAAATGACTCTTTTAGTCGACTTGAGACTTGTATGTGGATATTCACTAACTCTCTTGATCCAGGAGGACCTGGTCAAAGAAGTGGAAGATGCCATCAAGAGCCAAGAAAGTCCGGAAGAACTAGAAGAGGAGGAAGACGGATGTAAGATAAATGTGGCTTAAGCAAGGTGTATAGAACGTTTAACACAACTGCTTCTAGACTTTTACGCTCAGTCGCTTCCTCGAGAATTATCCTCCAAGTACGACGCGTCAAGCGATCATGACGACGAAGAATATCTGCCGCTCAACAACGTGGTCGACTGGGACGACTGGAACCGGACTGGAACAAACGTGGAAGCTCACAAGAAGTCAAATAAGGAAGCCTCGACGCAAAAGTCCCCCAAGTTGAAACTGAAATACGCTAAGAAGTCCAACAACGGTAACAGCAGCATCAAGATGTTGTCGAGAAGCAACGGCAAACGGGATCACCAGCAGACTAAGTAGGGAACGTCATGAATGCTATCAAAATACACTTGAACACTGTCACATTGGACATCTCACGACGAGTCGTTCTCGCTCTCCTCACTGCCTCGAGTAAACTCGAAATTGAACTCCAGGTCAGCCAACTTCTCATCCGTCGTCGTCATGTCCAGTTCGCACAGGGTTTCAGAGTACTGCAGGACAAGTACCTGCAGTACAATAGTGCAGTGCAAAAGTTATGCTCGTATTGGTAGTGCAAGCACAGTCCAGAAAATCTACTACTGCCAATATTTTTGTAATTGGTACACATTACTTTTGAAACATCAGTTTAGAATTATTCCTGCAAAATATTGAAAAAAAAACTTGAAAAAAAGTGAATGAGGCTTTAGGGTATGTCACCTTGTCACACTTTGTCAAAACCTGTGTTCAAACTCCTCAAATTGTTGTTTCATTCTCGCACTTAAAAATAAATGTTTCCGAAAAAGCACTGGTAAACTTGTACTGCAAGTACTTTCTCTGTGAGATATTTATCTTGTACTGCAAGTACATTCTACGAAATGTAATGTAAACGTCAGAAGTGTTGCATGCCAGAGTTCAACCCTGTACTGTCTAGTACCCTGAGGTACATTCTGCACCTGTACTTGCTCACCGCCTCCGTATTGGTTTGAAACTCCCGCCCTTCCTTCGCTGCCGCTGAGGAACCGACGATGACGGCGACGATGACGCATTCGCTGGCGCGGTCCACTCGCCCCCGGATAAGAGCGGAGGAAGCGTCACGAGGGCACTTGCTTTTGTCAGCAGTCCAAGTCCGACTCTTTCTCGGTGACACAAAGCCAGCTCAATTTAGGCGGGATATAGAGGAAGAAGGTGTCCATCAGCGACGAGGACAGGGCGAACGGCGCGTTTGGACGGTCGTCAGTCTCGAAGAGCAAATATTTCAACCGACTTCACTAATACTAGAAGGAGCTGTATTCTGAGATGTCGGGGCCGTTGGCGGCCCTGAGTCACTTCTGTGACAACCATGGGCCCGTCGTCATCCTGTGCACGAGGCGAGCACGGGACAAGGAGGTGATGTCGCAAGGATCAGGTAAGATAGAATTAGTTGCGTTCAAGTTAAGGTATCCAAGGGTTGTTTCTCGTTCCCCGGTGTAGAATCCAAGGCCGTGGCTGCCACCAACGAGTGCTCATCGTGCCGCTCCCTGCCATCGTTCCAGCGGTTTCTGGTCACGGAGGAGCCGGGATCCGGCAGCGCCGCCGTCTATTTCAGCGCCGACGTCAATCGCTGCCACGAGGACCTGCAAGTAGTATTGAAGCGAGCGGCCGTCAGAAGCATGAGCCTGGAAGTGGGGCCGGATAGACAGGACACAGGCGGACCTCTGATCTTCCGGGACACTAGTGGCGGCGGTTCTTACGTCCTCTGCTTCAACTTTAGGCTGCGCGACGCCGGAAACATTCGCGGCTTCAGGCGATCTTACGGCATATTGGTGATGGTCCCCAGCAAAAGACTTTTGGTTGAGTTGTCCACGACTCTCATCGACCACGCCCAGCGGTTGGCGGCGAGGTTACAAGTGGAGGCGCTAAAGACTTTCGAAGCTGAAACCGCGACCTCCAGTTCTGCCAGGGACACGTTGTACAAAGCCCAAAGAAACTTGGCTGATTTGGTCGGGAGGAACATCTACTCTTCCATCCACATTTACTTCGTCCAGATGCTGAGCAAGATGTTTGCTGCCAGAGAGACACTCTTAGTACTCAACCGACAACCGCAGGTGAATGTGCCGTCATGCCAAGACTTCGACAGCTTGAGACGAAGTCTGTCCAGGAGTGAGTTGTCCCTAGCACTCACTGCCCTGGCGACTGGGGTCGAGCTCAGGCTGGTGAATAAGTCACAAAGAGATCTGGAGATAGTTTTGGAACAGTTGAGCTTCCTCAGAGGAGGAGACCCCTCCGAGTTTGGGTGGACGGAGGTAAAGGAACGTGAAAATGACTGGGTGGCATCTACTATCCATAAGGGCTCCAGCTTTCACACCAGTGATCCTGTGGAAGTTGGTGCCCAAGGTGAAGTGAGAGGCTTTTCCGAAGCGCCAGTTGTGTCAAGCTTGGCGGATTTGATCGTTGCATCCGGATCTGACGACAGCAACATTGCTGACATCAAGCTCAGGATCGTGATAGAGGAGTTCCAGAGCCAAGGAAAAATTTTTCGGACTTTGAAGGCTAATGGAAGCTGTGAAGGCAAGATCTTCATGACCTCCGACATGCAGAGATTTAGCACTTTCAGTAGGCAAATGAAAAAGTCGAAAGTGCAGCATTAATTTTAAGCCGTTGTGCCGTTATGTCTGTCATGTACGTTGATGCCATGGAGTAATGCATATTTCAGCATGCTACGAGCATTACGAATCGGTAATTTGGACCACATAGCAAAGGTTGTATCTTGAAAATGGGTGAAATTGCGCGGATCTTGCATCAAGCTCGTGCTTGTGTCCATGCTTATGCTCATGCTAATGACTTCTCCCCTCAAAGAAATGAGCAAATACACGAGCAGATAAGCATAAGCCATGACGTTGCAATTGCAGATAAGCATAAACCATGCTCATGCCTAAAACCGTCCTTCAGCCTTCAACAATTTCGCCTAATATCATTTCATCTCTTCTAATCCTGGCTGTGGGGTCTGAATGGGGATTTCTATTCTTCCAGCTTCTGCAACGTTAGTGCATGTCCTGCATCGCGCTGTCCCTGTTTTCAGAAAGACCTCGGGACCTTCTCATAACTGGGGTGTGCAATCCAATGCTTGTCAGCTTAATAGAAAGTCATTCTTCAAGCTTGTCGGGGGATTCTTTCCAGCGTGCTGGTTCCTTTACAGGACGTCTTACTTGTGTGTGCGCTTGAAGTCGCTGCAATGGGGAGGGGGTGAAAAAGACGTTCCTGAAGTTTTTCGTCCTTACTCATCGATTCAGCACCGCCTGGCAGCGCTGACTTCAGCGATATTGGCGTTTTTTCTCAAGCTCCTGGACAACTCCGTGACCAGATCTTGCGCTTTCGTGCGATTACTTTTCGCGATTTTTCGCAACCATTTGCAATCGATTTCCACATGCGAGATTTAAGTCTTGAGCTTTCTATACTTCAGTCGGAAAATTTTCTGCCCACCGTGTAGCTCGCTTACCTGGACAAAAGGAAAACTGCAGACAAATTTGTCTTCTGCCATGGCAGACAAAAACAAAATCTGTCGGCATGTGTTTGGAATCTGTTCCTCTAGGGAGATGCCAGGAGAAATTCTATTGCATGCTTAAGGTAGGTTGATTGGTGAGGTTAAGGCCGGGTTACATTGCGTAAGTTGGGTCTGCTTTTGTGTGGCACACAGTCCAGACGTGTGCCAAGCTGTCTGTGCAACAAATATGCAACTCGGAGCAATTCTTCTCGCTCTCAACTACTGAGCCCAACAGGTCCCGAGGCAGATTAGGTGCGCTTTTAAGTGAAATGCTTGCGCTTTTGTCTTCATCTTATCTGGTCACAGTCCGGCAGAAACAGAAACAGCTGCAGCAGTTGGAAGTGCCTCTATCAACTACCTCTTTACGGAAGTCCTCAACCATGGACGAGAACAACTGGGTGCCTTACGCCCAAAGGAAGGAGTGGGCGGACGTGACACCTCTGCCTCAAGACGATGGAGACGATCCAGTCGTGAGAATCGCTTACGACAAAAAATGTTTGTTAGCTCGACACGATTTCATCTACGGAATACAACCCACTTTGTTTGTTTTTTTCAGACATCGACGTCTATGACTACTTCCGGGCCATCTACAAGTCCAAGGAAGTGAGCTTGCGAGCGTTAGATCTAACAAAGGATGCAGCCGAGCTGAACCCCGCCAACTACACTGTCTGGCACCATCGGAGATTTCTGCTGAAGGCTCTATTGGATCAGGAAAAAGACGTCGACCTCCGAGACGAGCTCGACTACATCAGAGAGGTTATCGAAGAACATCCCAAGAACTACCAAGTATGGCTGTAGTCATCATGGCATGGACGGTATTGAGAGATAGCGATTTCCAGGTCTGGCAGCATCGCCAAGCGATCGTCGACTGGCTGCAAGACCCGTCCAAGGAGCTGCGCTTCTGTGCGATAATCCTTTCGCAGGATGCCAAGAATTACCATGCTTGGCAATACAGACAATGGGTCATAAGGACGTTCAAGTAGGTCTCGCTACCATGTACGGTGGAACATCAGAGCTTCCAACACGTTGGCTTCATTTCCAGCCTTTACGATGACGAGATCGAGTTCATCGACTTCCTGTTGGATGTCGACCTTTGCAACAATTCCGCGTGGAACCAGCGCTTCTTCGTCGTGTCGAGGTCAGCTCCCAATGGGAAGATTGGAGGAGAAAAGCTTGCTAAAGAGTTCGACTACGTCAAGACTGCCATTTCGAAAATGACTGCCAACGAAAGCTCGTGGAATTACCTCCGGGGGTGAGTGTGACACGGACAGCAGTAGCTGTCGTTGGTTCTGCTACGTTTGTTTCTCTATGGCAGGCTGATGGACAACTGCGAAGAGTCCGAAGCCACTTCTCTCAGGAAATCGGCGCTCGAATTTTGTCGCAGTTTGCAACGGGAAGGTGAGTCCAACAACAGCTTCTTGCTTGCGGCCGTCGTGGACCTGCTGACAGAGAAGCTCGACGAAACTTATCCCAAAGAGGAATCTGAGACGAATGAGGCGATTCTGCAAGAAGCGCAAACTGTAAGATCCTGTTCAATCGATGACGAACCCATCGCTACAGTTATTGATGCGTTTATTCACCAGATATGCAAGGACCTGGCTGAGAAGCACGACGTCATACGAAGAGAGTATTGGATGTTCATGCAGCGCGACCTGAGTGAACGATTCGGAAATAAATGAGTAGTCATCGCATAGCATTAAGATCGATTCCATGACTGCTGGAGAACACAGAAGAACTCATTGTAGTCAGACCTTCAACCTGAACAGCACAAGGATGAGTCATTGTGTCATCTCACTGGTCATAGACCAGTCTAGTGGAACCAGCAAAAGGCCGCAGAAACACGAAACTGTGGTGTTATCGCCTGTCCCGCTGTTTATCAGTGAGGGACAAAAGCTGCATTGTCACATTCATTGGCAGGGGCCGACAAGAACCCCCATCTAATCTAGCGGAAATACACTTTAAGGACAAAAATGTCACACATTAGTGCAGACTTATGCGACGTCGATGCCCTTTGCTGATGCTAAGCCACGCTTGTGTCGGAAAAGTCTTAACTCTTCGTCCCACTCGGCTAATACACCGAATTTTCCTCACTCGATCTCTTGGCTTTAGGAGTTTTGACGTCTCTGAAAAGAAAGTGACGTGACGCAAGAGGAGAGGAGGAAGCGATGGTTATTGGCTTATTGCAGTAAGTGGTGGCAGCGCCGGCGTCAGCACCGGCACCGGCGGTAGCATTGGTGAGGACACGGTAATGATGGGATGATGATGACGTCCTTTTGTGTCGACGACGTGGGGACACCTGAGGAAGACACGCTAAATGTAGAGATTCAGCGCATCCTTTTGGTCCTCGAGCACATGCTGAGCGTGGACCGCACGCACGTATTAATGGTCAGCGAATATGTCCATTGTATTTCCTGTATAAAGTTTCATGACTCTTGGATCTTCCCCTTGTCCTTCGCGAATGCCACTTTCTGCGTGACGGACACGTGCAGCCGCGTGCACGACTGGAACGTCCACACCTTGACGTCCCGTTGATTAAAGATTTCTTTCCATTGCCTTTGCACTCCCCTCTTTAATGCATCCCACAGATGATCTACGTATTTTCTCGCCATTTGCCATGATGGAATGCAAACTTTCTTTCTTCGCCTCCTTCCTGCCAGCAATTTTATCGTCAAAAGTGGCCCCACAAAAACTCATGCAAGAACTACGACGGGAATGCGTTCCCCACCGCAAAACCGTGCCTTGCCATCGCTTTGCATCATCACACTCTTGTGTGGGTTATTACTGGCGACCAATTGAGAGCAGAGTCACCTGTCGGGGGAAATTTCTGGTTGCATTGTATGGAAGTAGCGCATCTGGTGCTGGAGATATCCTTAAAGCCTAATGTCCTGCTCGCCTATGTGCCCGTCAGCGCATTCAGGTAAAAATTGCAAAGCTGTCGAGAGTCTCTGTAGTGAAGAATGTGGCAATCTAAAGAGGGACAACACAATGAAGACTGTTTGTTCTCTCTGTGTAGACTTTTTCAAGCAGAAATGTTCAACGACAACTGAGACTGTTCAAGGACGACTCCAGCCAGCACTTTGAAGCACAGAGGACTTCTCTTGGAGACGAAGTCCTCGGATGCGCAGTGCGTGGGCGATTGAAAAAGTGGAACCGGAGTCTAGAAGAAAGCTGTCATTAACGGAAAAATCGGGAATATGATACCATTTCCGTCTGTCACCCACGCAAATCTCGCTTGGCAGAGTGAACTGCTCTGTGTACTCAGTTCGGTTCTCCAAGACCGTAAGACCGTACGGTATTTTCAGTACATTTTCCGCAGGTAAGTGGTACGAAGGTACAAACAGTTGCTAGGCTAGGTCATTTTTTTATCGTGTGTGGCGTCCTAGATTTGTTGCCAGACTCCATTTGAAGACCCTGCGGTCAAATGGAACTTTTGAAAACCATTTGGCTTCCTCAGACAGCAGCTTGGCAAAAAGTTGCCAAATTCCCAAATCTCATTTTTTGACCTAGCCTAAAAGTTACCTGGGTGTGACAATTGAGCAGCAACAAATCCGCCAGCACCCGTAAGCATCGTCTACGGAAAGACACCAAGGGTAGTTCTTTGTTTAACTTCTCTATAAGTTAGTAGTCACTGTCACGTTGTTTGGACTGACGTGGAAACAGGAGTTTTCGATGTTATCGATAGTGAACACGCAGAATTATAAGAATGACAGCAATCCAGTGGGTACACGACGTTGACCATAAGTCTGTACATGGATCCCTCCGCTCTGTGGTCTTGTCCCCTTGGTCTCACTTGACTCATGATAAGGTTGTTACATCGTGTCTTCCACACTTCCTTCGTCATCTGCTTTCCACTTTTCTCATTCCTTTGCAGATGATACGCATACCTTTTTTTCCGTCGCAAGGTGGACCCACTCAGGAAGACTCGTGAACGACGCGTACATGGACAGCGCGCGCGTGAAGAATGCGAGAAACCGGCGCTTCAGCGCGTGTCTTCCACAGCCCCGGCGGAGTCGATATCTGCCATTTGGATCGTACCAGAAAAATCAGTCTCTGAGGCAGTGGAGCCGTGCACGGAGGAAGGAAGCCAAGAACTTGCACCAGAACCTCTTCGGCGCGCTGATGCAGTGACTAGACGACGATGAAATAAACAGCGTTTGATGACATCTCTCGAGACATTTCTAACTACATTGGGACACATATAGTACTTGTTGCGTGGTGCTGCTGGCGGTGTTTAGAATGCACAAGGCTGTGATCAACTACTTGCTGCTTGTGGCAGTTCTCCTGCTCCAGCACTGGACCGCCAATGCAGCAGAACACAAGTCGCACGACACGGCCTACAACTCAATCATCTCCAACTACTACGTCACTGATCCCTTCTTTGGGTTGGTCAAGACCGAGGAGGGGCTTGAGAACCGGCGCGCGGGATCTACGACTCAAGACAACATCCCTGCTCCTCTTCTCGTCGGCGGCGAAAAGGCTCAGCCGCGACACCATGGAGAACACGCCGTTCTCCCCGAAGATAAGATTCCGGCTCCTCTGCTGGTAGGAGGCACGGGACAGAAGCCCAAAGGTGAAAGGTCCGCACCAGTGAGAATGCACATCAAGAAAAAGAAACAACCAGTGCCTCACTCGCCAGTGAAAGTGAAAAAAGTGTTGCGAACCAAGCCTGTCGCCATAAAGAGGCCAGCCAAGAGACAGGTGTTCTCGCAACTTCTCGGAGAAGAACTACCCGAGGCTGAAGAACGTCCTCGACAACAGCGACGGCAGAAACGACCGTCACCTCCAAATGGGAAGATGAGTAAGAAGGCCAGGAAAGAAGCTTACAAAGCAAGTGCGTCTGACCCACATCGGAAAGGGATGTTCCGAAGTGACTTCCGCGGTGACATTCCTACTCTTCCTTACATTGAGGAGGGTGCCGAATTGTCCCAGTCGGGTCATCCGGCGTCAAACGCAGTATTTCCTGGCGACCCGGGTGCACCGCCGAGGAAGACATATTTCGACATCATGGAAGGCTTTTTCGACAAGCCCGAGATCAACATTTTCCCTCGGAATCCTCCTCCTAGTTCGCTTCCCCCACCTGCTACACCCTCGCCGCCCCCCTTCGAACCGTCACCGCGTCTCTACCCCCAGCCTTTTGCAAAGCCCATCTTTGCAGACGTGCCAGAGTCTCTTCCAGGCGTTCTAGCACAGACTCAGCCGAATTTTGAGCCCCTGCAGCCTCATTTTGACCATGAGGTCCGTGTCCCGGCCCCGGAGCCGACCCCGGCAGCCCCGACTAGACCTCGACCTCATTTTCGTCGTCCTCTGCCGATAAGACCAGGGCAGCTTGATGAACAAACGTTGCAAGACATCCAAGACTTTGAATCCTTTAAGGAGGGATTTCCGCCGAAGTATCCGGAGGACAGCGAGGAGCAAATATATTCCACTCCCAAGTATCATCCGTATGCTGACCCCCTAAACCACAGGAACCCACTTGATATCAGTCATCAAGCAGAACAGGTGGAGTTATACCTACAGCCCCCCCTCACCAGACAGAAGGACGCCGAGAACTTGCGATATGCGAGACCACCTCCGCTGGGAGTCGTGGACGTGCCAAAGGTTGGCCATGAAGATAAATACTTAGAAGCGCCATTTACTCAACCATACACACCACCCGTGCGAGAGGACACGCATGCTTCGTATCCGGACTTGCTGACCTCGAACGACGTGTTTGGACCTATCCCATTTGCTAATCTTGAAATCAGCGGCACTCTTCTTCCTCAGGAACACCGATCGGCTCCTCCACTGCAGGAGCCACGACCACCACCTGTTCAAGTCCAACCTCTCCCAGGAGACTTTCAAAGTCTGAGCAGCACTGGGCCTGGGGATCGATTTCCGGTGTCCGGTCATTTCAATGAAGAATTGAGCTACGATGCTCCAAAAGTTCGAGGACCACGACGCCCTCCTCCCCCTCCCCCTCCCCCACCTCGTAGCACGCGCACCAAGAAGTCGAACTTTCCCACCGACTACTTGGACGTGCCTATTCCACACTTGCCGCCTCCGCCGGAGATGATCTTGGCCACGAGGAACTTTCCCATTGACGTTCCTCGCCTGGGTGCCAAGGTCCCCTATGAACCTCTCGAGTTGCTGGTCGACGCATTTCACGACCGGGTTTCAGACAGCTCGGAAGAAGAGTTGACTGCAAACACGAAGCAGCAGCAGCAGCAGGAGCCATTGACAAACTACCGAAGACCACGAGAACCTGAGTTATTTGCTCCAAACTTTGACTTTGAGGCCTTCATGCGAGAAAAACCCGATCAGTTACATGCACTCAAGTCTCCGGAGGTGCAAGAAAAGATACTGCTGAGTACATCGCCGCCCTCGGAAGTGCATACGGACTTCTCAAGAGCTGTAGCCGAACCAGTCTCTGGTGGAGAGGATGTCGTACTGCCGGATCCTGAGGACTTTTTCCGGGGTCTTGAGCGGCCTAGGAATTTTGGCGGCGGGGCGTCATTTCCTTCTCCTTTGCCTGTAGCGGAGCGCGCAGAATCGCCATACCCTGGACAGCAGCCTCAAGTAGCTGATAGCGCTGACTTCATGAAGAGAAGGTCTGACCCTCAGCCTCGGCCGCAGCCTCAGCCTCCACATTATCATCAGCAAGGTCCTCCCCTGATGAATGCTGATACGACGGAAAAGACGGGCCCACCAGTTTACCTTCCCACAGATGAGTACGTGCATGAGCCGGTCGGGCGACACTCGAGGGAAGTCGATGAGCCCCGGCATAAAAATCATCACAGCTTTCAGCAGTTACAGGGAGAAAAAATGCCATCCTTCGGTCAGTGGGAAAGTGATGGACTTGATGAAGTGATCGTAGAGAAGAGGGAAGCAGTCGAGGACGAGGAGGAAGTCAATGGGCTTCGTCCATCAGAGCAATTCTTCCACGACGATCATTTTCTCGAGGGGAATCCCGACGCGATCGTCAGCGGCAGATCCTCGTCCTACCATGACAGCGACTACGTTGAGAATCCTCATCAGTTCGTGCACGTTGGAGGACACCATCAGTTTCACGCCGGCCACAATCGAGGTCACCCTGACCACCACGTCCAGGATGTTCAAGAACACGACGGACATGCGCACAGGCAGGAGGTAAGTGCGTGACCATATCAGTACTCCATTCGAGTCGCGTGAGAAAAAGTGATCGAGGTACTTTTTCCTCATCAGCCATTCTTCCCCGTCGGGATGAGCGTCACACGTGTAGTTTGTCGTGACGACGCATTAATATCAAGCTCCTGTCAAAACGGCTGTCGGTTTCTCTCAATTTATCTGCTCTTAACGCTTGCACCAGCCTGACCAGGGCTTGAGCAGCTGGTGAATGCACACGACAAGTCCAGCGGACTCGGACATTGGATTACCCAATGCATTCATTTATGCAGTTGACGCCAGAGACTCCGACTGAACTTGCACCGAGATCAAAAACAATCATCTGCGTTCGTCGTCATGCTTCCTTGTTTCCTTGCATCAATCTGCAGCCTCCTTCCACATTCTTGCTTCCAGATATTCCGTTAGGCAGCAATTTCCTCTGCAGCAGGTGAAGGAACAAGAAAAGGCATATTTCAAAGGCCCGCGGCCTCATGCAGACCAGTGCCCACTCTTCAAAGTGTCAAACAGTGGCCACGTACGAGTACCATGCACTGAACGGCTCGAGGAGCAGCAGTACCAGAAATACCGGCAGCTGTGTAGTAAACAGTGCTAACCCAAGTTGCCTGCGTTATTTACAAAGTAAAGTCCAACTTTCCGACGAACAAAGTGCGGCCTTCATGGGCCATATATGACACTGAAGTTCCTAGTCTATGGCCTCAGAACGGTCTCGAATAAAAATACCGTATGCACAAATTTTGCGTCCTGGGAAATCTCCTAAGAATGATTCGAGTTTTGTTTACTTGTTCTGCCTACTCTTGACTGCCGTCGACATGCCTTGGACTTTGTTTCACCAGAAAAATGACTTTTGCAGTTCATAGGCCTGCACTCGGAGGCCTGCGTCTCGCGGGGAAAGAAATGAAAGTTTCGTGCTTGCTACTCGTTCATTATCCACGAGTTGTACTGTATCCATTCGTTGTCTTCTGCCTCAAGTGCGGCCAGTGGCAAAAACGTGTGATCCGCATTTGTGCCGAATTGTAGCTCAAACAAGCTCTTTGCACGACCGAAAACAGAGATGTCCCACCTACGTAAGTGGAAGTTACGTACGCGTACGATGACACTGGAGTGACATTCTGTAGGCATGAGGGACAGCAGGTACATATATACTGCACGTACGACTCTGTATGAACGACCCCAACTTGGAAAACACACAAGCACGAAGGTATTTTGCTCTCATTGTGGCTGTGGCGCTCGTACTGACAGCGTTCATGTCCGCACGACGGCGCTCACAGGCAAATAAGTAGTCCAGTGGATCGTCTCGGCCGTTCTGCGGTAGGGTTGTGGCGAGGCTCATGACTCGGATTCCTTGTGATTCGATGCACGTGAACGATCCGACTCGAATGGAGTCAAAACTGTCGATGCAAATCAGTTTTAGTTTTTTACATTTGTTCTCTGCCTCGAGTCTTCCAATCTACGAGTTGCCCCAACTCTGAAGAAAGAGCAGCCATATCAAGCATGGTTTCACGTGTGGTTGCATAATCATTTCTTACGAAAGTCAGTGGCAAAGATTTCGTCAATGGAGATTCCGAAGCGATTCCCAGTTTTCTGACTCGACACATTAGGGATTCGAGTCCCCTTTCGAGTGGATTTTCGTCCGAGTCCGCGACTTCTCGACTCATCACATCCCTAGTCTGCCGGCACAGTGAACCTTCCTTCTTCGTCCAGATGTCGAGGAGCGCCGAAGTCACCTGGTGCAAGAGAATTTCCTAAGGACTAATTTTTTCCTCTCTCTCTGTCTGCTGTGCGGCAAAAACCCTGAGCGTCAGTGGTCATTTCGTCATCGATTTCTGCTCCCGAAAACTTGCACTTCCTGCTGTACTTGTTCGAGTGCCAGAACTGAAAAGGTTATAAATTAAGCTGTCTGAGGCAGTTGGTAGCTTTGGAAGTGCGTACGTTGCATTGAATATTCACTCTACTCGCGTGATGTCGAACGTTTTCAGGAGAAACTTGTGAACGATAACCCTTTGTTCTTCTTGTCTCGGTAGGTCAGCTGGTCTGACGTCCACGCCGGGTATGGCAAGCACTACTACGAATACAACCATGTTGACAAGTACCACCAACATGGACATCAGCGCAATGATGATGGCGAGGACATCATCGTGATGAGCGTTTGAGCAAGCACCAGTCGCGGCGTGCTCGCCAGCCATTTCGCAAATGTGATATCCACTCCAATGAACTCTCCATCACGGACGGACTCGGTGCCGAAGCAAAGAGAGAACAACAGTTGTCCACGTCGTGGTGCTCAGGATTTTATATATCTCCCGAAGTGAGTCCCTTAAAGCTGTGAGGCTTATCAACCCTCCATAAGATAACTCCCTCATGAAGATCGATCGTGTGGCACCTCTGATGTAGGGTATACGTAGAATTATAGCATTCATGAAGTAGGTACAACCAGAACATGACAAGCCTGTATTGCTCAGTCATTTAGTAGCTAAAGTGAAATCTTCTCCCTTCGTGACACACTCACATGTGCTATTTCCACGCAGTCAATGACTCAACTGACTGTTCATTGTCCAGTAACTCATCTGGCGCAGAGAAGAGCGATCCCCTTATCATATGGTATGTGTAAAGTCTCCACTGTGGGTCTACCCAGTCTATCACACAATACATTGTGCCCTTCACGCAATTGTAGACATGCATGCGTAGGTAGGTATCGTACGTGCTGTACCAGGTGTACGGAAATCCCCCATATACTTTTCAATGTGGGGTGGGGGGAAGAAAAGTAGACGGAATGAGATGTCAAAAGGACTGAGAGTGCTTGGCAAACCTTCCTCTGAGGTGTAAACCAAAGACTATAAATCACCGACAAGTATAGATCTATTATTGTCTCTGGTTAGCACCCCAGGGCAAGGTTTGCCAAGTAGCTGCGATGTATCAGTTGCATTTACTATTTCTCAGTTACGTTTATTATCCCGTCACCGATTACTCGCATGTGGTGAATTGGCGCTCGATTAATAAAGGAGAAGAAAAGTGGTTACACAATATTGTTATAAACTTTGATATCTCAGTACAATGTCCTGCTGTATCTGGAGGAAAACAGAGTTAATGCAAGATGGTTGAACTTCACGAGAGAACGCAGACTCGTTTTGACAATGGTGAAAAGCCTGATAAAAGGCACAAGCTTTTTTCCAGCACTTTCTCGCGATTGCATTCTTCCTGGCTAGTACGCACACATTCAACAGTACATGTTGTCAGTCAGTGCTGTGACGAAATGTCGGCCAACAGCTTGGTGGCCGCAGGTGCCAAGTTTAGTCCCTACCTTGAAGTGTGACAAGTGTTCCTCCCCTAAGTTAGTCTCGTATAATCGTTGTCTGTCAAGATACTGCGGCACACTGTACTGGAAGTTAAAGCTTATGAAGCGTAATGTATACAATCACTCTTCTTCTGTTGCAAATTGTGTCACAATGCATAACAAAAGAGAAATTGCTTGAAAAATTGTGTATGGGGGATCTCCTGACGCCTTGTACTCGACACATCTTACTCGGCTGAGTCTAAGTTTATGTATGACAAAGTCACGTTGTACGTGTCAGGTATGATCAGCAACATTTTTATTTTGCCTAAGACTCATTAAAATGTTACCATTAGTACCCAACATGGTCGAGCACACAATTCTGACATGTCCTCCTATGCTGTGACCGCTGTGTGCTCCCTGCGCGACGACCGCACCACCAAATCGCGCTGCAGCCACCACAAAGTCACCTCCTGCTTCTCTTGCGGCGCCCAGTTCCGCCGAGCCGTCGAGAAAGAGGCCCAGGGGACCTACGAGTGCTTCAACAAGCAACAGTGCCTCATCACCGAGGACCCGCGCAAGAAGAGCCCAGCGTGCAGGTACAGTAAGTGCCTTCACGTGGGCTTGACGCATGCGCCGCCCTCGACCAAACAGCTCGTCGCCAGCCACCAGAACCGCGATGAAGCAGCCTTTGAAGAGGGCGAGAGAAGCGTCTTCCTGAGAGACCTCGTGTTTGGAGATGGCACCATGACCGTCTTCACGGTAGGGGACGAGTTCTGCCGTGAAATAGGTCTCTCGACTCACTGCAGTTGGGCGAGACCCTGCACCAGGTGCCACTTGCGTCCACCCTGTCCTCCTTGACGGCTGCCACGTGTTGAGCTACGATGGACTTAAGTGCAATCTGCTGGGCGTACATAATCAGGATCTATTAGTTGACGAGGCTGGCGCAATCGCTCGAGGGCAGCCTGACACGTGTGGAGGACAAGAAGGCTCTACTTCTGCATAATTTGTATCCCCTGTTCAACATCCCCGTGGGTCGTTTCTTCACGTGTGACGCCGAGAACTTCCTCGAGCAAGCAGAGAAGCTTGCGGTCTTTGACTCCTCGTGACTCAAATGGTATTTTCCGCTTGACAGCACCAACTTTTTGTCTCATCTTCTGAAGCAAACTTACGTACCGGCATGTCTGCCTCGCGTGCGTGGTCATACTTTGTTAGCATCGGTCATCATTGAGTGCTAGAAGCAAGCAAAGATTACCCCCAGTCTTGCACAATCTTTACGGATACGATGAGATATTGGCTGAACATTGCAACACTGCACCGACCGCAGTTGCGCAAATGCAACTTTCTGCGTAGAACTTCATCAATATCGCTCAGGTCAACATGGACAGAATGTGTTCCGTGGGTCACAAGAAACGCAAAAACACTTTCAGTCATCGATCGTAGGTGAACTGAAATGAGACTGAAGCGTAGAATTACTTCAATGTGTCCTTGATGACATTCGGTATTTTCGCCTGGGCACATCACAAGTGTAAATGCACAAGTGTAAATGAGCCCCAAAAGGCAAGAGTTGGTCTTATTTTCTGAGAAAGGTAGGGGAAAAACATGGACGATGGGAAAGGTCCGGTTTCCAACGTTGTCATCAGTGGGGATCTCAAAAAAACTGAAATCACGAAAATGGCCTGGATTATACCGTATGCAGGACCTTCAGCAATACAAGAAGATTTCCAGCAAAAAAGATTGCGTAAAAATTGCGTCGTGACGGCATAAAAATTACCTCCTTTGCAGTACCGGTGCGTTGGTCCCGTTGTCGGATGAGCTACTGTGCAAATACCATATTTGCTTGATTATAAATATCCCCCTCCTTGAATCGAAGCCCCCTGTAAGTCATTGCCTGGCAGGTCTTACAAGTACTCACAACTACTTTAAAACACGATGTAAAGACAACGAGTCACAGGCTGAGAGAGTTGGGAAAGTGGTGAGTGTGGCAGCCTCCCAGAAGAAGAAGAAGTGTTCATTAAATAGTATCCTCCTCTTGAAGAGACACCCCCCTGACGGCGCACTGTAACCTTTTAATACTGTTATACTTTTAATACTTTTAACTCACACACGTACCAGCCTTGAAAATGACGAAAAACCGCCGCCAAGACCAGCCGCCAAGATGACGAAAATCAGCCGCCAAGACCAGCCGCGGACAGACGGACACACCCACTCGCCCACACACACACACACACACACACACACACACACACACACACACACACATGCACACACACGTAGTGTGTGCGAGGGAGATGACGAGTCCGTCACGGAGCAGATCAAGCTCATCCACCTCAACAAGAACACGACCAGCCTCTTGACAATCTTGATCCTGTTCTCCGCTGACTGCAACGGGTAATATCGGCGGGAGCGTCCGGATTTTAGAGACAAAGGGTAATAACTGAGTCGCAGGTGAGTGTATTACCATTGGTGCAGCTTCTTATCAAGCACTTTGATTTGTCCACAAAGTGTCGTTTGCTTGCAGAGAACATATGCTGGTTTACTTTTCCACCATTTGCGCCATCCTCGCGGGATTCACCAGGTCCAGAAGTCTTTCAGGCTCTTCATCGGTATGTCGTTCAACTGGAGCAAGATGTCGCACGTTTTGAAGAACAAGACCATCAAAATGTGCAATTCTTGGCCTCAAGCATCCCAACTCACCCGATGGTGCAGATGCCAAGCCTATTCATTCACTTTTCATTGACGTGACCTCACCTTTAAATTGACTTTTAACAAGGACAAAGTGTATTTTGAATCAAGGGCAATGAATGCAATACTTCACTAATGCGCGATTACAGCCACGGCGTCTGTGACAAGAGGATTGCGGCAATCTCGCCAGCATGAGCGAGCACAACGAGCAGGCAGGTGCGGACCACAGAAGAGCAGAGTGCCGTTCATTCATTCAGCCGCCCCCTCATATCACATGACTTGGCATCGAGGTACTTGGACTTGGACACGTACCACTGACGCTACTTTAGCTCATCGTATCAAGTCACAGCTGTTTGCTTTGTGTAAAGTGCATTGGACACAAAATACAAGAGCATCTCACCAAACTTGTCCTCCCTTAGTGGCTCTGTAGCAACTCATGCACGTAGGCCAGAAATGGCGCAATGGTCGAAGACAGCGGATTATAATTTTCATCATTCCAACGCGTGGTCCATAGCAACTTTTCTGACCTCGAGCATTCAGTTCGTGGATGCTCCTCATCGCTTTGCTACGGCTGACGTGCTTACGGTATCCGTACGCATGTATGTGCGTATATGAATGTTGGGGTGGGGGATGCTGGACTTTTGGGTACCGGGAACGCAAGAACTGTTCCTACCACAGGTAAGCAGACTGGACGGGCACGTATTTCGGTGTCGAGTCTCTTAGCGACGAAGCAATCAAGAGGGGAGCAAACTCCCACCCAAAAAAATGCAAGTCTGGGACTTCTGGGTTTGCCATTGAGCTTCCTCAACGCAAGTTGGGGCACTCTAGGTTGATGGGCTGACTGCAGTTGTATCGTTACCTCAGATTGCACTCCCCGGGCTCTAATCCGTCCTCTTATCGTTGCTATGCATGCACCTCGACTGGCGCTTCTACCAGCGGCGACCAAAGCACTCCATTCTCTGGGTTTTATTCACAAATGTCGCAAGCATTGACTGGGATGCATTTAACTAATGATTATGTATAGTGTTATGGTTTTTTAAGTCTAGCGACGTTTCCTCGAGACCTGTTAAATATACTTTCCATCCATGCATTAAGCATCATTAGTCCACTCCCGCGCATGGACCGCAGATGGGCTGGTCGTCCACGCAGTAGAAACTCCCCTTGCCTTCGAAATTACATTTGCACTCCTGAAGGAGGACGGAGAAGAATCGGACTGAGTTGTGTTTACCTTCGAGACTGTCCGTTTACAGTCTCGAAGATAAATTCAGACAATGAAAGTGACGCGTACCTTGCACACGAAGCAGGTGAGGTGCCAGTCCGAGTTGAGCGCCTTGATCGCCTTGTCCTTGATCGGCTTCTGGCACCCCTTGCACTTGGGTAGTGCGACGTCGGAGTAGCAGGGCTCGCAGTACGGCTTGGATTCATGTTCGTGGTAGCCGGTCTCGGCTGAGAACTGCATGTCACACGTGTAGCAGCTGAAGTGGTTGGCGTGCCACGTTTTGTCCATTGCACGGATACAATTCTGTTAAGAGAAGAAACATCATGGTCACAGACTTTTTTCATATTTACTCTTGTTGTAGTTAAGTATTCATAATATGTACGTATATCATCAACGAGCTGACAAAACTCTGGCAAAGGAAATGGTAAATTGAAGAAAAACCCTTTGATTCCAACATCACTCTTGTATCACTGTTCTGTCGTGGATGTGAATAAAGCATCCGTTGTCACGCCAAACAAGACTTAACGTTACAATGCTTTGGTCGGAATTCTTCCGTGGTTAGATCGAGTTTACGGTCTATCCGGCAGAATTAAAATAAATATAAAGACTCAATAATCACTCATGCTGTGTGAGTATGGTCATCACTTCTTGGACAACACAAAGAAGCGATTGATTTCACCTAGCGTCTAATTCTGCCCCGAAATTACATCAACTTGCCTTTCCAGGTCTGACGGAGAGGCAAAAATCATCTGGTTTCATAGATCTCGGGGCTAAATGCTCACTTTGGCTTTCACTGTCTAGACTCATCTTAAGTTCAACAGAGCTGGTGACTGGGTCAAGGTATGTGAAGGACACACGTTGCAGGTGTTGGACTCTAACATTGTTCCAATAATTAATCCCTGCAGGTGATTCAAACATCCATGATCCACCGGGGCGGCGGCCGCTGCGTGTTATGTGATCCTCCCCCGCCAACGTTAGGTAAGAGTTCGTTGCTGGCGAGCAGTCATTTACTGTTATCGTCGTTGCACAACTCGGTGCTGCCTCGTACGTTACGTCAACTGTCAGATGCTCTTAAAATTTGGCAATTAACGCTCTTGGAAAGGTGTACGACGACTCAAAAGTTCTAAATGCCACGATGAAGAGCTCTAATTGAATGGGTCTACCGAAATATTGTGACACGGTACATCAACGTGGTCTCCAGAGCGAGCAGGAACAAGAAGGTGCAAGCGTAGATGACACTCGACGAGACAAACATGTCCACTCATGGACTTGGGTCTCGAGGAAGACAAACAGCTTTCTCTTGAAGCATATTTCACCTTGGGGCCAGTCCAATTAGTATAACGTGCACTTTTCATCGTGCAGCGTATTGATTTAACTCGAAACTGTTCCCTTGCTTTCGACTTTGCAAGTGGCGAGAGGAAATATAGAAATTGAATGGAGCGTAGCATCCATATGTCAAGAAAAATGAAAAGTGTAACGCAACATTTCCCATCCTTCTACTACATATACACCAGTCTGCTCAGTGTGATGCCGCGAAGAATTGTATCCTGCACGAACTATTTCCTACTGCAGTTTTTCGGGGAGAAACAACAATCTCGCGTTCAATTACAAATGGCCTGACATTCAATATTGTGCACTATATTTTTCTCGTTTTGACTCAGGTTATTACCTGTCCTCGTCCTTCTATTGCCACCGGGTCTCCGCCTCCCCCCGGACAATGCAAGGCAAAACCTCAAAAATGTGCTACTATGCAATGTATTGTTAGAATAGAGTGGTGCAATGGATGCGCAGTCGTTGATTTGAGTCTTGAAGCTGCTTAGACCCTTTTTCCCCTGCCCCTGAAAGCCTGTTCCTGTCACAACCTCATAGAAAAGAATGAGTTTGAAACGACCAGAATGTGAGTGTTTGCACTGTGGACAACGGATGTGACAATCACTCGATGCAAGTCAGATCACTCGGCCAAGTCGCAATACTGTTGCTATGGATGTAATGACGAAAGCCACTGCCCCAAGTCGTCGCTACAGCCGTTCTCCGTGCTACTGATTATGTAACTGTTGTGAAATGAAGCTTTTACATCACTGCCCCTTGACTTTTTGTTGTCCATCCTCAACCCCTCCCCTCCTCTCCAATACTGCCCAGTCTGAGAAACATCGGGTTACAAGAAAGCATCATTCATTTGTTAAGACGTCTAATGTAGATGGCAAAGGAATCGCTTTGTCTGCTGATCAATTCCTCATCCCAGCAAGTCCGTGTCTAATATTTCGAGCACTGAGTCTGTTCGGCAGTTGTCCTTTCTTTTGGTGAGGTGGCAAAATGCAGGAGGCAGCGAGGCTATCAAGTCTGTATTGTAAAATCCTCCTTTTTTTGAAGGTGACAGTGAAAGTTGCAACTTTGAAGTGGGAGGAGAGGAGGGGAAGGATGACTTCGTCGTGAACAGCTGCCAAAAATATCTCATTGCTAGTCTCGCCCTCTCTCCTTCGCATGGCTGTACGACGGGATGATGCGATAAGCGGTGCGCGATTAAACTCCTTCGTCCACTACTTTATGATATGTAGGACAAGCAACAGTTTGAGGAGCGAGGCAGAGTCTTGGGCGGCCGTCCACCCGTCCACCATGGGGCAGTCGCCCGCGCACAGCAAGCTCCGGACAGTTGTGGTGAACGAGGTATATTAAGACAAGTGCGCAGCAGGTGACGTGGTCTTGATTGCAGGTGATCTCACACAAAATCTTGCGTATGCAGCGTGGATTTTGGAAAAGAAAGCCGCTTGACGACCTCGGGATATCTGATGCTACTTTCGTAGGTGACATAATTTGTGCAGTTCTGCTGTCAGTCAGTCTGTTAGGTTGTGTCCATGCCGAACTCGAGCATGCTTTGTTCACGCTTGGCTGGGACCTGGTGAGTGTCTCGTCCAATGGGCTTAACGCACTCACCTCTAAGATGTATTCGAGGCACTTTGCGCAGAGAGGAACAAAGTTCTTCTTGTAGTCGCTCTCGCAGTAGAGCTGTCCCTCCTTGCAGTAGACGGCCACCTCTCTGAGGTCGGCCGCGCAGGAGAAGCAGGTGAAGCAGCCCTCCGCGTGGTAGAGTGTGTCCCTTGCTTTCATAGCCTGTCCGGTGATCTCCAGCTTGCACTTGCCACAGGTGGAGCCGCTGCTACCGTCGTCTTCCTGGCCCATGGTGATGTTCTTGTTGGTTAAGCTAGCTGAAATGACGGAGTTGGCATCTATGGATACACTTGTATGCGCTCTGCACTTCCTTACCAGGTTCGAGAAACAAAAAATCGTGTTAGCTGACTTGAGCCTTGACCGACCTCAACAGGATTGGAAGGCCTTGCGTATCAGAGTATTCATCAGCTAAAGTGAGCTTGAGCGTTTCCTCAGTTTCCCCTGCTACCGAAGAGAGCTTCTGATCGGCACAGGTGTTGGCGATGCCGACTAGGGCTTGGGTGTATGAGCCTCTCCACTCGTTGGCGGCTTTTTAATTTATACCGCAGTGGAGCGAGTGAAATTCTCTTCGGTGGCAGGGGGAACTGGCAGAATCTGTGTAGTCGTCCGCTTGCCCAACCCACCTAGATAGAGAAAGATCTGGGCGACCCACGCACTCCGGCCCACGGGCGCGCACGTGTCTTCCTTTCCCCGCCCTGTATGGACCGTCTGACGTCGTAGCTCTCTCCTCGCTCGTTCCTTGCTAGGCCTCATGCCAAGGCCTCGTGAGAGTCTATCCTGAGGCTTATGACTCCTCAGCCCTGTAGATTATTATGCTCACTTGCATAGAGAGCGTGTGCAATAATATGTAGCAGCTAAGGCCAGACTATTGTGTACGTACGCAGAACATACGTCGTACGCATGTGGGTGAGACTCGAGCCTGAGGCAGTCCACGGGTGTCGTTCGCAGTCTTTCGGCAATCTCGATAAGCGTTCTGACAGCGTCAGACTGACCAAGAGTCATGCTACGTATTTCTTCGTCTCGTTTCGTCATGATGCTGTCATTGAGCATGAGATCGCTCGTCCCTGAATTAGAAATTGTCTCTCCGTGGCTAGTCTGCACGAGTAAAGGAAATCTCGTCTGCCAAGTCTCAGCTTCACCTTCTGAACAAAAGAAGTGCCTAAATACGCATAGACACGCACTAGCATGCACGGACATTCTGATTTTCACGGAGGAAAGAAAGCTTTTGCCACTGTCGAGTGCATCGCGCTCAGGGACAGCCAGGCGAACCCCAGCAAAATGGGAGGGGCCAGCAGCAGGGACATTCATTGCTGGACTTGTGGACAAAGAATAGTACGACTGGACGGTTCCTGCGCTGGCACTCTTATGGTCCAGATCAAGCAACGATTGTCGATGGAACAGCTGTGCAAATGTGATGCGCAGTTTTTGCACGCTCTGACTGCTACATTATTCCAGTTTCTTCAACAAATTGCCCTTCAAAGAGCGTTTTTCTGCTGGACAAACAAGAGGTTTGTCGATGACTCGAGCAGCAGAGCATAAGTTAGTGAGGACCGTGAAAATGCCCCGGGTGAAAAGTTTTATGTGGCCTTTACGCCGTACTATGTATTTACTTGTAGCTCGCACATACATAAGTGGAACAGCTCGGCTCAAGAGCATTATTTCCTCTCCTTGGCGCCGGTTTAAAAGGTGAGCATGCAAAACATGTTGGCCAATGACTTTTTCACACGGACTTCGGGCAGTTCAATCATCATTTATATGCTGTATCATGAATTTATTTCACCCCGTAACTTCTCATAATCCATATGTTCCCCTAAGGCAGGAAGGTCACTTTCGCCCACCTGAGGCTGCTGAACCTCAGTTCCTCAAAGTGACGAAATCATAGGATGATGCCAAAAAAGGACGATGGGCATCTGCCATTTACTACCTGAGAGATTCTTCGAAGTACCTTTTGTCCAATCTTTCAATGGATGCCTCTCAAATAGATATAGACTGAAGAGACTTTAGGTACACTGATGCAAACAAAAATACTGTCTTTGTCAGTCTTTCGACGACTGTGTTGTTTTCGAGCAGGGTTTTTAGGCTAAAAGTCGAGAAGAGTTCCCCCCCCCCCAAGTCCAAGCTTGGTCGCTGGGGAAAAAGGTATCCGAGCTGCAGACATGTATGTGCTGATACGTACTCATACCTCCTGAACGCAACTCGGATGCTTTTGGCGCGCATAGTAATGCTGAGGCAAGCAGTGACACCTTGAAACTAGAATCCTCACTTTTGCAGCCTTACTTTAAATCACGGGCCCTGAGTCCACAACTCAGGGGAGCGAGAGTTGACGAAGAACCCCTAGGGAACCGTCTTTGCCAGACAGTAGGCGAAGTTGTCAGGTGGAAGCCTCCGGCACACTTGAGTATGCAGCCTTGGCAAGCTCTTGATTACAGGTACGTCCTTCCATGTGACAAATTTTGCAGCTTTTTAAGGGGGTAAATGTTGATGAAATTGGCTGAAATTTTTCTGAGCTGCTCCTGCCACTTGGTCCACAACTCCAGGGGAGCGCCTCAACCATCGGATTCCCCCTCGTCATGCAAGTGTGCCAATGTTTGCGGTGAGAGTTTGAGAAAGGTCTGTGACGCACCAGAAACGAACAAAATGATGGAGACACTGCTCGTACCTTTAAGCTGCCATGTGAGCTGTCAGTAGCAGTTTGTGGTAGCCCAGAACCTTTGCAACCTGTCACCATCGGTATTTGGCATACAGGCGTCACAGCCCTGAAATTATGACATCTTGCCCACTAAAAATTACCATAAATGAGCTCTACACCATTGGAAAGGTAACAGAAATAGGATTCTAGGTAAGAAAACCATAAAATCCTATCACTTTAGCTTCAAAAGTTTCAGGCAAAAACGTTTCTTTACACATTGTTTTCTTACAAGTTTTGGTTGTGATCACAGATAAAGGGATTCCTCAGGGCACAACTATCAGAGATTTTTTTCTATTGTGACTGTCTCTGATGCATGCAATTACATGTGCAAAGCTATTATAGGCAGCAATAGCACACAACAGTTGACTGGGATATTTGGGATGATCTTGCTTTCTCTTGTACCAGGACCATGTTCTCTTGAAGTTGGCATGAACACTTTTGGTCAGATGCCTGCTCTGAGTAGGGCCCAAGACTCTTTCCAGTTTCCATGCAAAACTCCCTAACATGGTCAAACACCACATGAATCTTTGGAGTTATAGTTAGAGACAGCTCCTGGTATTTTTGCTTGAATCTGTCAATGCAGTCTCCAAAGTTTGGCTTCAAAGTCTGTCCAAAACAGCTCTGTCTGACATCATTAAAGCTGTTCAACGTCCAGGCAAACTGCTTGAGGTGCTGAGGGAGTTCTTTGCACAGGAGTGGGGCTTTTAACAAGACTTGCCTACAATGGTTGCCCTCCAGGCATCCTCCATAGTACTCTGCCTTTGCAATTCCATTCCTCTGTGCCCACTCATTGGCCTTATTGTTGCCCCAACCATTGTTGACCTCTTCAAAGATTTTATTCACGACTCCTAGCATTAGGTGGAGATCTGGGGGAGGGATCAGGGACAGGATTTTCTCCCCATCTTCACCTGAAAGCAGTGGCGTGTTGACATAATTCTTGTACTTCTTGGCTCTTGCCCATGGTCTTCCTTTCTTGTTGAATTCAGCTGCATAGTGATGGATGCTTCCAAGTGTTCTGGGCTTTTCCTTGACATCCTAAGGGGCTGAACCTTCACACCAGCAGCAGGGATGAATACTTGCATGACATTGCAATCCACAAATGACATTTGCAAGCTTCAAGTCCATGGCAGCAGTGAAAGAAATGGAGGAAAGCTGCAATTCTCTCAGGAAAGTCTGCATGTTGTCATACATTTCTGGGACTTTCTCAACCAGGCCAACAATAAGCAATTTCTTTACCCCTGAATTCAAGTATATCCTTCCAAGATCAGGTTTTTTCTTAGCTGGCATGATGAGGCTCTCTTTACCATCTCCCTTAGGCACAATGGCCCTCAGGCAAATGTTTACAATGTGAAGCGGACTGAGCCTCGACGTGGCTCTACGCGGTCGCATCGGAAATAGCGACTCTACGCGGGCTGGCCACGAGAGGGCGCTGTGTAGCGCCCCGGCTCTCCGCTCGCGGGGGAGCGCGCTCCCTAGCCGCCCCACGC